>SCPN01000713.1_pt1 | contig 28255 bp, 36 predicted proteins | sample 6106831 | NCBI WGS metagenome assembly SCPN01 (sample SAMN10720447, study PRJNA508395) | human gut metagenome | isolation source: Participant 1, 0 month
AAGCCCTCGACCGATTAGTATCAGTCAGCTCCATACATTACTGTACTTCCACCTCTGACCTATCTACCTCATAGTCTCTCAAGGGGTCTTACTCCTTTGCGATGGGATATCTCATCCTGAGGGGGCTTCACGCTTAGATGCCTTCAGCGTTTATCCCGTCCCGGCTTGGCTACTCTGCCATGCTTTGGTATGCCAACAGATACACCAGCGGCCAGTCCATCCCGGTCCTCTGTACTAAGGACAGCTCCTCTCAAATATCCTACGCCTGCGCCGGACCGAACTGTCTCACGACGTTATGAACCCAGCTCGCGTACCGCTTTAATGGGCGAACAGCCCAACCCTTGAGACCTGCTACAGCCCCAGGATGCGATGAGCCGACATCGAGGTGCCAAACCACCCGTCGATGTGAACTCTTGGGAGTGATAAGCCTGTTATCCCCAGGGTAGCTTTTATCCGTTGAGCGATGGCAATCCCACTTTATACCACCGGATCACTAAGTCCTACTTTCCTACCTGTTCCACCCGTCGGTGTCGCAGTCAAGCTCCCATGCCTTTACACTCTTCTAATGGTTTCCAACCATCATGAGGGAACCTTTGAGCGCCTCCGATACCCTTTCGGAGGCGACCGCCCCAGTCAAACTCCCCGTCTGACATTGTCCCCCAGCCGGGTCACGGGTGCAGGTTAGAAACCCAATCACCGCAAGGGTGGTATCCCAACAGCGGCTCCTCACAGACTGGCGTCCATGATTCACAGCCTCCCACCTATCCTGTACATGCAGTACCGAATCCCAGTATCAAGCTGGAGTAAAGCTCCATGGGGTCTTTCCGTCCTGGCGCAGGTAACCAGCATCTTCACTGGTACTTCAATTTCACCGGGTGCATTGTCGAGACAGCGCTCAAATCATTACGCCTTTCGTGCGGGTCGGAACTTACCCGACAAGGAATTTCGCTACCTTAGGACCGTTATAGTTACGGCCGCCGTTTACTGGGGCTTCAATTCAAAGCTTCGCTTGCGCTAACCTCTCCTCTTAACCTTCCAGCACCGGGCAGGCGTCAGCCCATATACCTCACCTTTCGGTTTTGCATAGACCTGTGTTTTTGCTAAACAGTTGCTTGAGCCTATTCTCTGCGGCCAGATCCCTCTGGCACCCTTCTCCCAAAGGGGTCATTTTGCCGAGTTCCTTAACAATGCTTCCCGCCGGCCTTAGGATTCTCTCCTCATCTACCTGTGTCGGTTTACGGTACGGGCACGTATCACACAATAGCGGCTTTTCTTGACAGCTGGAATCACACACTTCGCTACTTATAGTTCGCTGCGTCACGTCTTCGGATTGCACGGCGGATTTGCCAACCATACTCCTACCCTGCTTGCCCCGGTCTTCCCATTCCCGGGTTGTCTGTCCTTCTGCGTCCCCACAGTTCTGATGATACGCGGTACAGGAATTCTCAACCTGCTGTCCATCGGCTACGCTTCGCCTTACCTTAGGCCCCGACTTACCCAGAGCAGATCAGCTTTACTCTGGAAACCTTGGATATTCGGCCTGGAGGATTCCCACCTCCATCTCGCTACTCATTCCGGCATTCTCTCTTCTTAACGCTCCACGGCTCCTTACCGGTACCGCTTCTTCCCACTAAGAATGCTCCTCTACCAATGTACTTACAATTCCTAAGCTTCGGTGTTGTGTTTCAGCCCCGGACATTTTCGGCGCAGGACCTCTCGACTAGTGAGCTATTACGCACTCTTTGAATGTGTGGCTGCTTCTAAGCCAACATCCTAGTTGTCTCTGAAATCCCACATCCTTTTCCACTTAACACACACTTTGGGACCTTAGCTGTAGGTCTGGGCTCTTTCCCTTTTGACTGCCCAACTTATCTCGTGCAGTCTGACTCCCATACATCATTTATACGGCATTCGGAGTTTGATATCCCTTGGTAAGCTTTGACGCCCCCTTAGGAATTCAGTGCTCTACCTCCGCTAAACTAATACGGGGCTAGCCCTAAAGCTATTTCGAGGAGAACCAGCTATCTCCGGGTTCGATTGGAATTTCTCCCCTATCCACACCTCATTCCCACCCTTTTCAACGGATGTGGATCCGGTCCTCCACGGAATTTTACTTCCGCTTCATCCTGGACATGGATAGGTCACCCGGTTTCGGGTCTGCCTGTGCTGACTTACGCCCATTTGAGACTTGGTTTCCCTTCGGCTCCGTAGCCTTAACCGCTCTTAACCTTGCCAGTACCGGCAACTCGCCGGACCGTTCTACAAAAAGTACGCGGTCGCACCTTAACGTGCTTCCACAGCTTGTAAACACAGGGTTTCAGGTTCTTTTCCCCTCCCGGGTCCTTTTCACCTTTCCTTCACAGTACTATGCGCTATCGGTCACTAAGGAGTATTTAGCCTTGGGGAGGGTGGTCCCTCCGACTTCCCACAAGGTTTCTCGTGTCTCGTGGTACTCTGGATCCTGCTGCTGCCTATTGCTTTCGTGTACGGGGCTTTCACCCTCTCTGGCCTGACTTCCCAGACAGTTCCACTAACGAATCAGTTCGCGTTTGCAGTCCTTAACCCCAGCATGCACGCACGCTGGTTTGGGCTCTTCCCATTTCGCTCGCCGCTACTTTGGGAATCGATGTTTCTTTCTCTTCCTCCGGCTACTTAGATGTTTCAGTTCACCGGGTTCCCTCTGCATGGCTATGGATTCACCATGCAGTGACTGAGGGTTGCTCAGCCGGGTTTCCCCATTCAGATATCTCCGGATCAAAGGATATTTGCTCCTCCCGAAGCTTTTCGCAGCTTATCACGTCTTTCATCGGCTCTTAGTGCCAAGGCATCCACCCTGCGCTCTTTATAGCTTAACCAAAAGATTTCCCGCCGCGGGTTGCTGCGGGTCCTCTAAACGTCCATAGCGTTGGACGCTTTGGTTCTAGGTTTTCATAAACGCTTTCGCATTTACAAGTTTGTTTTTTCCATACATTTTCATGTATGGCCTCGGATGTCTTGATATTCGATTGAATATTACAATTCTTTTTGTTCAATATGCGGTTTTCAAGGTACGTATGTGACTGATGTTTTGTCATTAGCGATCGATTTGCTCGAATTCCACTAATCACTGGTAAAAACCAGTTATATGGAACAGCACTTCCCTGCTGACGTCAGGTTAACACGTTCTTTAAAACACAGGTTTCGCTTTTAATGTAACCTCTGGAACACATGTCTGTTCTATATAAAACACTCTTTCGAGTGAGTTTTTTTTGTAAGAATGAATCCGGCACCCACCTGCTCTCCCATGCCGTCTCCAGCATAGTACCATCGGCCGCTTGAGTCTTAACCGTCGTGTTCGGGATGGGTACGGGTGTTTCCCCTAAGCGCATCGGCACCGGAATCTTTTCGTGTCCCTTCATTGAACACTAGACAGTATATAAAACCCTTACTTCATTCTTCCTTAGAAAGGAGGTGATCCAGCCGCACCTTCCGATACGGCTACCTTGTTACGACTTCACCCCAGTTACCTGCCCCGCCTTCGGCAGCTCTCTCCTTTCGGTTGGAGTCACTGACTTCGGGCGTTGCTGACTCCCATGGTGTGACGGGCGGTGTGTACAAGACCCGGGAACGTATTCACCGCGACATTCTGATTCGCGATTACTAGCGATTCCAGCTTCGTGTAGTCGGGTTGCAGACTACAGTCCGAACTGGGACGTTATTTTTGGGATTTGCTCCAGATCACTCTCTTGCTTCCCTTTGTTTACGCCATTGTAGCACGTGTGTAGCCCAAATCATAAGGGGCATGATGATTTGACGTCATCCCCACCTTCCTCCAGGTTATCCCTGGCAGTCTCCCAGAGTGCCCATCTTACTGCTGGCTACTAAGGATAAGGGTTGCGCTCGTTGCGGGACTTAACCCAACATCTCACGACACGAGCTGACGACAACCATGCACCACCTGTCTCTCTTGTCCCGAAGGAAAGGCGCCGTTACACGCCGGTCAAGAGGATGTCAAGACTTGGTAAGGTTCTTCGCGTTGCTTCGAATTAAACCACATGCTCCACCGCTTGTGCGGGTCCCCGTCAATTCCTTTGAGTTTCATTCTTGCGAACGTACTCCCCAGGTGGAATGCTTATTGCGTTTGCGGCGGCACCGATGGGCTTTGCCCCACCAACACCTAGCATTCATCGTTTACGGCGTGGACTACCAGGGTATCTAATCCTGTTTGCTCCCCACGCTTTCGAGCCTCAGCGTCAGTTATCGTCCAGTAAGTCGCCTTCGCCACTGGTGTTCCTCCTAATATCTACGCATTTCACCGCTACACTAGGAATTCCACTTACCTCTCCAGACACTCTAGCAAGGCAGTTTCCAAAGCAGTCCCGGGGTTGAGCCCCGGGTTTTCACTTCAGACTTGCCTCGCCGTCTACGCTCCCTTTACACCCAGTAAATCCGGATAACGCTTGCCCCCTACGTATTACCGCGGCTGCTGGCACGTAGTTAGCCGGGGCTTCTTAGTCAGGTACCGTCATTTCTTCCTGCTGATAGAGCTTTACATACCGAAATACTTCTTCACTCACGCGGCGTCGCTGCATCAGGCTTTCGCCCATTGTGCAATATTCCCCACTGCTGCCTCCCGTAGGAGTTTGGGCCGTGTCTCAGTCCCAATGTGGCCGGTCACCCTCTCAGGTCGGCTACTGATCGTCGCTTTGGTGGGCCGTTACCCCGCCAACTGGCTAATCAGACGCGGATCCATCTCACACCACCTGGGTTTTTCACACTGTACCATGCGGTACTGTGCGCTTATGCGGTATTAGCAGTCATTTCTAACTGTTATCCCCCAGTGTGAGGCAGGTTATCCACGCGTTACTCACCCGTCCGCCACTCAGTCAATTAAAAATCCATCCGAAAACTTCATTTTAATTGCTTCGTTCGACTTGCATGTGTTAGGCACGCCGCCAGCGTTCATCCTGAGCCAGGATCAAACTCTCAAATTAAAAGTTGATTCTTGGTTCAGACTACTTAGCTTGGCTAGTTATCTTTAACCTTCATTACTTGGTTTTGTTCTGAATTTTCTCAAATCCAAAGGCCTAAACCAGACCTTTTATTTTTTAGAATTTTCAGGGTTTTACATACTGTTTAATCTTCAATTATCAAGGTTCTTCTGTGTTGTCGGCTTGTTCAGCAGCAACTTTTATATCTTATCACAGTCGCTCGTATTTGTCAACAACTTTTTTTTTTTTTTTTGATTTTTGTTTTCAGCCAAATGGCTTTCCGCAATCATCAGTCGCTGTTGTTTTTTGTCCAGCGTGGGTATTAACTATACCATAACTGTCGTTTATTGTCAACAACTTTTCAAAAACTTTTTTTCATCTTACAAACAAGAGTGAAAAAAATAATCATTTGGAAAATGGAGCGGAGAAAGAGGGATTTGAACCCTCGCGCCGGTTTCCCGACCTACACCCTTAGCAGGGGCGCCTCTTCGGCCTCTTGAGTATTTCTCCGAATTGATATTTTCCATATGATTGCTTCTTTGGACATGCTTGCCCTCAGACGCATTGACCATTATACTACATTCTTAGCTTGTCGCCTATTCTTGGTGATTTCATTTATTTCTTTCCCTGTATCCTGTCATGCACAAGATGTGCTATTTCTGAGGTTTTCATTCCCATATATTGATCCGGAAGAATAGGTTCCATATAATGAACCTGCACTTCTTCCCTTTTTAACGAGTTCATGTCAAAGGGACGGAAGGAATTAACCAGGGCCACAGGTACACGGGGTGCTCCTGTTTTACAATAAGCACCTAAACTTAAATTTCCGCTCTTAAAATCCAGTATCATTTCCGTTGGGCTCCGGTGGCCTTCTGCAAATATAACAAAGTTACGGCCTGACTTTACCCGTTTGGTAACTTCAGTTATAATGCGCACCTGGTCTTTTATATCATCCCTGTCCATAGCAAGACTCTTTGGTTGCCCCCAATACCTGCTTCTACCAGGAATCCAGTTGGAGGCCTCTTTCTTTATTACAACAGACAGCGGTCTTGGGCAGGTTGAAAACAGGGCAAGCATATCGAACAGGCTCCTGGATGATTGGCAGTATAAAATCCGTCCTGAGACGGAATATGCTCTTGTTCCCGTTGCAGTGACCGTAACCCTGCCCCTTCTGTTAATCCTCTTTACCATCTCCGATATATACCCATATTTTTCAGCAGCCGTCCTTGTATCTTCTTCTCTTGCTACGCGAAAGAAAAACCATATCGGTGCATGGAGTAAATTCATGAGTACCATATATATAATCCGCCTGCATCCCTCAACAGAGTATAAAATTCTTTCACGCTGCTCTATATATCACCAAGGGCATCCATCACCACAACCACCGGAAAATCCTGTATGGCCAGTCTGCGCACTGCCTCTGTGCCTAAATCTTCATATGCAACAATTTCTGGATGAAAGAATGCATTTGGACAGAATGGCTCCTGCTCCTCCCACGGCGGCAAAATAAACAGCTCCGTTGCGCACAATGGCATCCATAACAGCCTTGCTTCTCTTTCCCTTTCCTATCATGGCCCCCATACCCAGGTCCAAAAGGCGCGGCGTATACTTATCCATACGGCTGGCTGTGGTAGGACCGGCTGAGCCAATGGCTCTCCCCTCCCTGGCTGGGGACGGCCCTCGTAATATATGATGCTGCCCTCTATATCAAAACGGCATCCCTCTGTCGTTTCTCCTGTCCATCCGCTTATGGGCGGCATCCCTGGCCGTATAAATGGTTCCCGTAAGATATACATAATCTCCTGCTTTTAAGGAGGCAGCTTCCTCTTTTGTCATTGGTACATTCATATGTCGATTCATCTGAACAGGACTCCTTTCTCATTTACAGTTTTACAGTACTCTGCGGGCATGACGGTTTACATGGCAGCATATGTTTACGGCAAGGGGAAGGCCGGCTATATGGGTAGCGGAATGTCTTCTATGTTCACGGCAAGGGCTGTTACCCTCCCTCCCAGTCCCCCGGGGCCGATGCCTGACTGATTGATCCGGTTTAACATATCCTCTTCCAGATCTCTGACCCACTGCTTCCCAGGCTTATCCTCTATATCCCTGGTCAGGGCGTGTTTTGCCATCTGGGTACATTTCTCAAAGGTTCCGCCAATTCCCACTCCCACCACCATGGGAGGACATGCATTGGGGCCTGCCTCTCTCACCGCCTGAAGGATGGATTCTTTTACCCCTTCCAGACCGTCTGCAGGCTTTAACATGAACACACGGCTCATATTCTCGCTTCCAAATCCCTTGGGAGCCACTGTTATGTCAATCTGTTCCCCATCAACAATTTCACAGTGAATGACAGCCGGAGTGTTGTCCTTTGTATTAATTCTCTCTATAGGATCCCCCACCACAGATTTACGGAGATATCCCTGTTCATATCCCTGACGTACGCCTTCATTGACAGCATCGGCCAGTCTTCCCCCTGTGATATGTACATCCTGTCCTATTTTCATGAACACCACGGCCATACCCGTATCCTGGCAGATAGGTATTTTATCCTCTCCTGCGATTTTCAGGTTCTCCTTAAGCTGGCCCAGAACCTGGCGGCCCAGAGGGGACTCCTCCTCCTCCACTGCTTTTTCAAAGACCTTTCTCATATCCGGGGCCAGTCCGTAATTGGCCTCAATACACATGTCCCTTATTGCTTCTGTAATGGTTGCTGCGGCTATCTCCCTCATCTTCGTTGTTCCTCCCATCCTTTGCTACGGCAGCCCTGAATTCATCTTCAGGCATGGGCTTTCCGTAATAATATCCCTGGACACAATCCACGCCGAATTGTCTCAGTAATTCTATCTGTTCCTCTTCTTCCACGCCTCTCTGCCACAATTTTCTGACCCATGGCATGGAATGTCTCCCACCATACTCCTCAAATACCTGACCTTGCTGTCCCCGGGCAGACGTACCAAAGGCTTCTGTCCAGCTTAATGTACTCAAAGGGAAGAGACAGGGCACAGGATAAATTGGAGTATCCGGTACCGAAATCATCCAGATAAAACCCAAATCCTTCTCCTGTCATTTCCTCCATCATCCTTTTCATATAATCCATGTCCTGAAGCAGTACACGTTCCGTAACCTCAATCTTCAACTGATCCGGATTCAGCCCGCACCGGTTCAGGCATTCATGGATTCTCGCACAAAGGCTGCGGTCCTCGAACTGCTGCATGGAAAGGTTGATGGAGATAGAATCTATTTTGTCCCGCATCTGTCCAAGAAGCGTGCAGACCTCCTCCAGCACAATCCAGCTCAGGTCGTCTATAAGGCCGGTTTCTTCAGCCAACGGTATGAACTCCGACGGCGATACGGGTTCACCGTCATAATCCCTGAGACGAAGGAGGGCTTCTGCGGAAGAAAACCGGTTGGTTTTTAAGTTAAATACAGGCTGATACCATACCTTAAACCGCCTTTGGCGGATGGATGTCTCCATGATATCCAGAATCCGCTTTCTCCTGTTTAACTGTTCCAGCAGTTTTATATCAAACCGCCTCAGGCCTCCCGGTTCCTTTTGGCATAGTGAATGCCCGATTCCAGATATTCTATAATCTGGGTGGCATTCCATTCCTGTCCCCTGTATATCACATCGGTGAAATAGGCCTGGATATAGCTTCCCACGGCTCCCAGTTCCCATCGTTCCTCAAAGCGTTCCTGTATTCTTTTAAGGCTTCCGGTTGATTCTTCTTCTGTTGCGTAGGGCAGCAGCACTGCAAACTCCACATTTCCAAACCGGAATGCCTTGGCGCCGGGCAGTATGTGGTCCAGCTCCCTGGCAATATTATATAAAAACTCATCCCCTTTTGTAGCTGAATTTCTCATTCACAAGAGAAAACTGCTTCAGACACACAAGAACTACCTGGAAATACTGCCTGCTGGCTATTCTCAGGGACAGCTCCTCAAAAAAGCTGTTCCTGTTTCCGATAAAGGTAAGGCTGTCCACCTCACTTCGCCTGGTCTGGAAGCTGATGAATATAACCATATTGACAATGGCCATAAACATGCCATTTAACTGAAGGTCCTTATAAATATGCTGGAACACAATACAGATGGCTGCGATCACCGGCATGGTGCGGATTAACCTGACCACCGGCCTGCTGACGCTGCGCCGGTTGCGCATGTAGCACAGCACCAGCATAAGCATCTCAATTGCCATGACTAAATATCCAATCCTGTTTAGGGACCTCTTATGTATATCTGGTTTTCATCAAAATAAAACAGCACGCCGCTTCTAAGATTCCAGATTACAATTCCCCAAAATATGATATTCAGTATAAGGACGATTCTGCCGGTTATTCTCAGGCAACGTTTATCATACACATGTTCCAGTGTCAGGGCAAACATGTAGACAGCCATAACAGAGCAGGTCAAAACACACAGAATGAAATACAGGCTGTTAAGCAGCATATTCACTCCATGGGAAACAACGGCGGGCTTCGTGACCATATGTACACAGACAATGTTCAAAAGGATGGTCAAGACGGAAATCCAAAGACACACCTGATAGATTTTCCGCCTGCTGTTGGATACCAGCCGCCGTTCGTGATAGTATAAAATGAGAATAATATGAATGATAAGTCCTAATAACTCTGCTGCCAATGACCACATTACCATATTGTTCGGTTCTCCTCTTTTGTCCGTAACCAGGTAAGGGAACAAAAACATCAATGACTATTTCATAATGACTATTTCATAAAAAGGCTGTCGCAACTGACAGCCTTTTCATGGAACTGAATCTTAAACCGTTTCATCTGAATCTACATCTGCTTCACTCTTCTTCAGAATCCCCGTTCTCTTCCTCGTAATACTCTTCATCATATACATTGCTGTCCTTGGTAACGCTTTCCCTTACCTTGGCTATACTTGCCACCTTGATGTCAGAATCCTGATCAATGCTCATGAGCTTGACGCCGGAGGTGTTTCGTCCAATCACGGAGATATCGTCAACCGTCATGCGTATAATAATGCCTTCTGTTGTTATTATCATGATTTCCCGGCCGTCATTTACCAGCTTGGCACCTACCAGATAACCGGTCTTATCCGTACACTTGTAACAGATGACACCCTTTCCACCTCTGTTCTGGGCGCTGAATTCAGTAATCATAGTACGCTTGCCCATGCCGTTCTCGGAAACCACCAGAAGGCTGTCTCCCTGGCTCTGCATCTGCATTCCGATGACTTCGTCGTCATCCTCAAACCGCATTCCAATGACACCCATGGAAACACGGCCAGTCACACGGACATCCGTCTCATTGAACCGGATACACATCCCCTTGCGCGTTACAAGGAAGATATCCTGGTTGTTATCCGTTGCCTTTACCTCAATCAGCTCATCGCCGTCCCGAAGCACAATTGCCTGCAGTCCGTTCTTGCGCACATGCTCATACTCCACCATAGGTGTTTTCTTGACCATTCCGTTTCTGGTAGCCATGAACAGATATTTGTCATCGTTAAATTCACGCATGGGGATAATGGCCGTAATCTTCTCCTCCGGCATCAGCTGAAGAAGGTTTATAATAGCCGTTCCCCTGGCTGTACGTCCTGCCTCCGGTATCTCATATGCCTTCAGCCGGTATACGCGTCCCGTATTGGTAAAGAACATCATGTAGTGGTGGTTGGTTGTCATGAGAAGGTCCTCAATATAATCCTCCTCAATGGTCTGCATTCCCTTGATGCCCTTGCCGCCACGGTTCTGGCTTCTGAAATTATCTACATCCATACGCTTGATGTAGCCCAGATGGGTCATGGCAATGATGGTGTCCTCGTCCGGAATCAGGTCCTCCATGGACATATCATCGTCATATCCAATGGCTGTGCGGCGGTCATCCCCATATTTATCAGAGATAATCATAATTTCATCCCGGATAACGGTAAGGAGCTTCTTCTCATCGGCAAGAATTGCCTTCAACTCCTCGATCTTTGCCTGAAGTTCCCTGTACTCATTTTCAATCTTCTCACGCTCCAAACCAGTCAGAGCGCGCAGACGCATATCCACGATGGCCTGGGACTGTGCATCGGATAAGCCCGAAGCGTTCCATTAACTGGTTCTTGGCATCCGCCACATTGGATGAACCGCGGATAATCCGGATGACCTCGTCAATGTTATCCAGGGCAATCAGCAATCCCTTTAATATATGGGCTCTTTCTTCTGCCTTGTTTAAATCATACTGGGTCCTTCTGGTAACTACCTCTTCCTGATGCTTTAAGTACTCCTCCAGCATCTGGTGCAGGTTCAGCACCTTTGGCTGGTTATTGATCAGGGCCAGCATGATGACTCCGAAAGTGTCCTGCAGCTGGGTGTGTTTTAACAGCTGGTTTAAAATCACGTTGGCGTTCACATCCCGGCGCAGCTCTATGTTGATCCGCATGCCTTCACGGTTGGACTCATCTCCAATGTAGGTAATGCCGTCAATTTTCTTTTCCTTGACAAGGTCGGCGATTTTCTCAATGAGACGTGCTTTATTAACCATGTAGGGAAGTTCCGTCACAATGATTCTGGATTTTCCGTTGGCCATGGTCTCAATGTTGGTCACGGCGCGCACCTTGATTTTGGCGCGTCCCGTGCGGTATGCTTCCTCGATTCCCCTTCTGCCCAGAATGGTGGCGCCGGTGGGGAAATCAGGTCCCTTTACAATCTCCATGATTTCTTCCAGGGAGGTCTCACGGTCCTCCTCCACCCTGTTGTCAATCATCTTCACCACTGCTCCGATGATTTCCCTCAGGTTGTGGGGAGGAATATTGGTGGCCATACCAACGGCAATACCGGATGTGCCGTTTACCAGCAGGTTAGGATATCTGGATGGAAGGACAAGGGGCTCCCTCTCAGTTTCATCGAAGTTAGGTACGAAGTCCACGGTGTCTTTATTGATGTCCGCCAGCATCTCCATGGAGATCTTGCTCAGACGGGCTTCGGTGTATCGCATAGCCGCAGCGCCATCGCCGTCCACGGAACCAAAGTTTCCATGACCGTCTACCAGCGGATAACGGGTAGACCACTCCTGGGCCATGTTAACCAACGCTCCGTAGATGGAACTGTCTCCATGGGGGTGGTACTTACCCATGGTATCACCTACGATACGGGCACATTTACGATGTGGTTTATCCGGTCCGTTGTTTAACTCGATCATAGAAAACAGCACACGGCGCTGTACAGGCTTAAGGCCGTCTCTGACATCGGGCAGGCGCCCTGGCGCTGATTACGCTCATGGCATAGTCAATATAGGACTGTTCCATGGTTCTTTTTCAGGTCCACGTCATGAACCTTGTCAAATACATTTGGTTCCATAGTATATCTCCTTTATATTTGCAGTCTAAATGCTGAAATCAGATATCTAAGTTCTTCACCTTTTTTGCATTGGCTTCAATAAATTCCCTTCTCGGCTCTACCTGGTCGCCCATGAGAGTGGTAAAGGTCAGATCCACTTCTGAGGTGGTTTCCTCATCCATGGTTACACGCAGAAGGATACGGCGTTCCGGATCCATGGTTGTCTCCCAGAGCTGTTCTGCATCCATCTCTCCAAGTCCCTTGTAGCGCTGGATCTTATTGCTGTTGTCGCGGCCAATGTCCATAAGAATGGAATTCAGCTCCTCATCGCTGTACGCATACCATACTTTTTTATTCTTCTCCACCTTATACAGAGGCGGCTGTGCCAGATATACATATCCCTGCTTGATCAGCTCCGGCATAAACCGGTAAATAAAAGTTAAGAAGGAGGGTGCTGATATGGGCGCCATCCACATCCGCATCGGTCATGATGATGATCTTGTGGTAACGCAGCTTGGAAATATCAAAATCTTCATGAATACCGGTTCCAAATGCCGTAATCATGGCCTTAATTTCCGCATTGCCGTAAATCCGGTCCATCCTGGCCTTTTCCACATTGAGGATCTTGCCGCGCAGGGGCAGGATGGCCTGGGTGGCGCGTGAACGCGCTGTCTTTGCAGAACCGCCTGCGGAATCTCCCTCTACGATAAAGATCTCGCATTTTTCCGGATTCTCTTGTCGGAACAGTCAGCCAGTTTGCCCGGAAGGGCCATGCCGTCAAGGGCTGATTTACGGCGTGTCAGGTCCCTGGCCTTCCTGGCCGCGGCCCGTGCCATCTGTGCCATGATGGACTTCTCACACATGGACTTGGCACAGCCGGATTCTGCTCCAGAAAATAGGTAAGCTGCTCACTGACAATATTGTCCACGGCTGTACGGGCCTCGCTGTTGCCCAGCTTCTGCTTGGTCTGCCCCTCAAACTGGGGATCCTCGATTTTAACACTGATGATGGCTGTCAGGCCCTCACGTATATCCTCGCCGGACAGGTTATCCTCGCTGTCCTTTAACAGCTTTATTCTCCCTGGCATAGTCGTTGAAGGTCTTGGTCAGGGCGTTCTTAAATCCGGTCAGATGGGTTCCGCCTTCGGGGGTATTGATATTGTTGACAAATGTATAAATATTCTCAGTATAGGAATCGTTGTGCTGCATGGAAACCTCTACATAGACGCCTTCCCGGGTTCCCTCGCAGTAAATAACCTGATCGTGGATAGGGGTCTTGCCCTTGTTCAGGTATGTGACGAATTCCTTGATTCCGCCCTCATAATGGAATACCTTTTCTTTCTTTTCGTCCCTATCATCCTTGAGGATAATCTTCAGGTTTTTCGTCAGGAACGCCGTCTCCCTGAGCCGGATTTTGAGGGTATCATAATCATAGACTGTCTCTTCAAATATTTCCTTGTCAGGCAGAAAGGTAACTCTTGTGCCGTGCTGTTCCGGACCGCATTTGCCCACAATCTTTAAGGGGTATGTTACTTTCCCCCTTTCATACCGCTGCTGGTAAATATTTCCATCCTTATAGACCTGGACCTCCAGCCATTCAGACAATGCATTGACAACCGAAGCACCAACGCCATGAAGGCCGCCGGATACCTTATATCCGCCGTTGCCGAATTTACCGCCGGCATGAAGGATGGTAAATACAACTTCCACGGCAGGAAGACCTGCCTTTTTCTGGATGTCTACCGGAATACCGCGGCCGTCATCCATGACTGTGATGGAATTGTCCTCGTTGATGGTCACATCGATGGAATCACAATATCCCGCCAATGCTTCATCTACCGCATTATCTACAATCTCATAAACCAGATGATGGAGTCCTCGGGCAGATGTGCTGCCAATGTACGCCAGGGCGCTTTCTTACCGCCTCAAGTCCTTCCAGAATCTGAATCTGGTCTGCTCCGTATTGCTCTCCCATGTTATATATCTTCCTTTCTTTCTAGTACGGCATTAATTCTCGTTGATGACAGTCCCGTCAATTACCTTGAATACCTTATCTATCCGGAACCTGTTATTGACAAAATCATCCAGACCTGTGCAGGTGATCATGGTCTGGATATGTTTAATGGCCGACAGCAGATGGTTCTGCCTGCTGCTGTCCAGCTCTGATAACACATCATCCAAAAGCAGGATTGGATCGTCATGGCTCAATTGTTTCACCAGCTGAAGCTCTGACAGCTTAAGGGACAGGGCCGCTGTGCGCTGCTGGCCCCTGGGACCCGAACCTGCGTATATCAATACCATTTACAATAAAACTTATGTCATCCCTGTGAGGTCCCGACAATGTGGTCTTCTGCTTCATGTCCTGGGCCCGGTTCTTCTTAAGGATATCCTCCATCTGGTCTTCCTGGGTGTAGGGTTCATAGGAAATGGATATGTCCTCCTGCCGCCTGTGGAGATCAGATGAATGGCGTGTATGATTTCATTGAGCTGCTTAATGAATTCTCTTCGGAACTTAATCACCTCACGTCCGTAATTCACCAGCTGCATATCCCACACATCCAGGGTTTCCTCATACTCCGGCCTGAAAAAAAGTTCCTTTAACAGCTTATTTCGCTGAAGAAGGACCTTATTGTACTGTACAAGGGAATGGACATAGAGTTTATTCAGCTGGCACAGTTCCATATCAATGAACCGCCTCCTCTCGGATGGCCCGTTCTTTATGATATTCAGATCCTCCGGAGCGAGAAGAATACCACATTGGCTATGCCGAACAGCTCACTGGCCCTGCGTATGGGAACCCCATTGATGGCAATGCCCTTTGGCTTGTTCTTTTTCAGATGCATGTCAATGCGGTAAGGTACATTGTTTTTCCTTATCTGCAATTTAATATGGGATTCATCCTGGTCAAAACGGATGATATCCCTGTCCTTGGCGCTTTTATGTGATTTGGACGTGCAGCAGACATAGACTGCCTCCAGGATATTCGTCTTTCCCTGGGCATTGTCCCCGTAAAGGATATTGGTTCCCTGATTAAACTCCATATGTAGTTCTTTGTAGTTGCGGTAATTTTTCAGTTCTATGGATTCAATAATCATGGATTTCCCTACCAGTCTGTTACTTAGTGATTTTAATGGTTTCACCCTTATAGGTGACCACATCACCGTCCACCAGTTTTTTTCCGCGCTGATAAACAGTCTCGCCGTTTACGGATACGAGGCCGTCCTGGGCGGCATATTTGGCTTCTACGCCTGATTCTGCCAGGCCATCCGCTTTTAACGCCTGACCCAGCTTTATATAGTCTTCCCTAAGTTTTATTATTTCCATACTTTTCCTCTCTAGACAGTAGCAGCATTAAAATTAACAGGAAGAATCAGATAGATATAATTTTCCTCCTCGTCCTTGATAAAGCAGGGGACTTGTGGATTCATCATATAAATATTGATTTCCTCGTCATCAATGACGCGCAGCGCGTCGATGAGGAACTTGGGATTGAATCCAATCATGATGTCCTTACCGGTCTTGTGAATCATTAAATCCGCATTCATGGAGCCGAAACTGGAATTCAGCTTCATTTCCATGGAGTTGTCGCCAATATTGATAATCAGCGGTTTCTTGTCGTTTTCGCGTATCAGGATGGTGGCGCGCTCAATACAGTCCAGGAATTCCTTTCTTGTTCACAGATACCTTTGTCTCATAATCGCTGGAAAGCATCTGGTTAATCCTGAAGTATTCGCCTTCAATCAGACGTGAGACAACGATCGTATTGTCAAATTCAAAGAGGATATGGTTAGAGCTGAAGAAGATCCGTACTTCTTTTTCATTGTCACCTCCTAAAATCTTGCTGATCTCGCTTAAGGTCTTTCCAGGTACGATTACCTTTGTGTCCTCATAATGGTCCTTTTAAACGTACTTTGCGGATGGAAATTCTGTGTCCGTCCAGAGGGATACCACTTTCAGCTGGTTTTCATTGACTTCAAACAGCTCCCGGCCATCATCTTATTGCTGTCATTGGGTGAGATGGAAAAGATGGTCTGCTGGATAACTTCCTTTAAGGTGAACTGGGAGAGACAGATATACTTATCTTTTTCTATATAGGAAGGTATGCAAATTCTTCCCCGTCCCGTCCCTGTATATTGAACACGGAGTTCTCACAGCTGATGGTTGTGTTGAACTTGTCATCTGATTCAATGGTAACGGATGCATTTTCACTGGAAAGCCTTCTGGTGATTTCAGAAAAAAGCTTGGCATCCAGCGCGATCTTGCCGTGTTCCAGTATGTCTCCCTCAACCCTTGTCTCGATTCCTAATTCCATATCATTGCCTGTAAGCTTGATTTCGTTGGTGCTGGCGTCAATGAGTATGCATTCAAGAATGGACATGGTGGTTTTGGAAGGTACAGCTTTCATTACAATATTAATGCCGTTAACAATGGCGTCTTTTTGAAATCTTAACTTCATAATGTTGATAACTTCCTTTCAGAGTAATTGTGTGCCCGGTGTGTCATCTGTGAGTGAAGATATAGATAATTTTCGTAGAAACCGTAGTAGGGGCTGTGGGTTTGTGCAAAACTGTCTGAAGTCCTTGATAATTAAGGACAAGCACCTGTGGAGCAGGATGTGGAAACCATCCACTTTCATGAGGGAAAACTTAAAGTTTATCCACAGGTGGTTAAAAGTCATTCACAAGCCCTTCAGAAAAGATCAGTTATCAACAGCCCGTCCACATGGATTCCACTTCCTATTGTGGATTGATCTTCTTTCTTCAGTATCTCTATGGTATTTCTCAACGTGTCATCCTTTGCCATGTCGCCGGTTATCTTCTCAGCGCCATGTATGATGGTGGTATGGTCCCTTCCTCCCAGGTAGCGTCCGGATGGTCTGGAGAGGAGTGGCCGTCATATCCCTGCACAGGTACATGACGATCTGTCTTGGGTATACGATTTCCTTATTACGTTTCTGGGATGAAATATCCAGGGGTAAGGCCGAAATGATCGGAAACCACCTGGATAATCAGGTCAGGGGTCACTTCCCTCTGGGCATTGGGGGAAATGATGTCCTTTAATGCTTCCTCGGCCAGTTCCAGGGTGATGTCGCACTTGTTAAGCCTTGATAACGCAACGATTTTTGTCAGGGCTCCCTCCAGCTCACGGATATTGGATTTGATGTTGGTAGCAATGTATTTGATGACTTCATTATCAATATTGTAGCCTTCCATCTCCTCTTTTTTGCGCAGGATCGCCATTCTTGTTTCATAATCAGGAGACTGGATGTCCACGGTCAGACCCCACTCAAAACGGGAACGGAGTCTCTCTTCCAGTGTTTCGATCTCTTTCGGCGGTTTATCGGAAGATATGATAATCTGCTTCTTTGATTCATATAATGTATTAAAGGTATGGAAAAATTCCTCCTGGGTACTTTCCTTTCCTATGATGAACTGGATATCGTCGATGAGAAGGACATCGTTGTTCCTGTATTTTTCCCTGAATTCCGTGGTGGATATGTTGTTTTTGTTACGGATGGCGTCAATCAGCTCATTGGTAAAGGTTTCTGAGGTGACGTAAAGTATCTTGGATTTTGCGTTGTTCTTTAATATGAAGTGGGCGATGGAGTGCATCAGATGGGTTTTTCCAAGTCCCACGCCTCCATAAATAAACAGCGGATTGTAAATCTCACCTGGGGATTCCGCCACAGCCAGGGCGGCAGCATGGGCCAGGTTGTTATTTCCGCCTACAACAAAGGTATCAAAGGTATACTTGGGATTTAAGTTAGCACTCTGTATGACATCGGGGCTGACAGAGGCTTTGTTGTTTTTAATCAGCTGGGGCGCAGCCGGTTCCTCCGCCTCCACGATTTGTTCCTTAACTTTGAAATCCACCTCGCATTCCTTGTTCAAGGAATTCCGAGATGGTCACCTTTAATAAAAATCCATATTTCTTATTTACATATTGTAAAAAGGTCTGTTCGGGAACAATGATAGTTACTGTGTTATCCTTAAAAGAATACGGCTTAACGGTTCCAGCCAGGTACTGTAGGAGATATTGGATATTTCATGTTCTTCTTTTAAAGTAAGTAAGATTTTGTCCCAGTTTTCTTTGATTTTTTCTCGATCATTTTTCTGTCTCCTGAAACTGTATTGCAGAATTGCCCAATCTAAATCTATTGTATACTAAAGTAAAAATTTTTTCAATGACAAGTGTAAAATATTGTGGATAACTTTGTGAATTGGGGTGGATGCCCTGTGTAAGCAGTGTGGAAAGATCTTTTGTCCACAAAAATCGTGAAAAAGTTAACTGGAGTTTTGACACATGGTGGAAATATTCATAAATTCTGGATTTTTTAGATCGGGCTGGGGAAAAAACAGGCATTATCCCACTTATCCACAACTTATCCACTTTTGTGGATAATGCTGTTAATCTGATCCTAATGTGGAAAATAGTCTTGCATAGAAAGGGAAACATAAGTCTGAAACATTGACGCTGATGTGATTTTTACTTATAATTACGTTGTAGCATTGCATTGTATCTTTATCATAAGAACAGTAGCAGGAGGAAAAAATGAATACTTTATCCAAAACCCGTGACCTGGTATTGGCAGCAGTCATTGCAGCCATTATCGTAATCATGGCATTTGTGCCATTCTTAGGGTATATTCCGCTTGGATTCATGAATGCGACCACCGTTCATATCCCTGTGATTATCGGAGCCATTATTCTGGGACCGAAATACGGGGCATTCCTGGGGTTGACATTCGGTCTGACCAGTTTGTGGAAGAACACCTTCATGCCAAATCCACGTCCTTTGTGTTTTCACCCTTTGTTACCATGGGACAGTTTCACGAAATCTGGGAAGCCTGGTTATCTGCCTGGTTCCAAGAATACTGATTGGGGTTGTGGCCATTATGTGCTATACCGTCTGTTTATGAGAACGCTTAAGAACAGGAGGAATAAGCAGGGGACCGCATTGTTTGCGGCAGGCGTGCCGGATCCTGACCAACACCTTCTGGTTATGAACCTGATTTATTTTTTGTTTGGGGATCAGTATGCGTCCGCTGCCAGCTGGACAGCCAAATGGGTATATGGAGTAATATTGGGAATTATCGGTATGCAGGGAGTGCCAAGCCCTGGTGGCCGGAATTATTGTGACGGCTGTAGCGGAATCCTGCTGAAGCTGACGCCTGACATCAGAGGATAGCAGCGTATAGGAAGGAAAACGGTTTATACTAAATATAGTAATGTAGTTTTGTACTGCTTACATTTGTTGGTTAACAGTCTTGGGACCGTCCTTTTTCTCCAGTTTTGTTGATTTTTTGAGAAAATCCGCTCTTGACTAAGGCCGATTTCTTCTATATAATTGAGAAGATGTTTAATTATACTAGTCTAAATGTGTGTTTTCACATTGCCACATAATTTTGATAGGAGGTGCCCCGGGATATGAAGATGACATTTCAGCCTAAGAAAAGACAGAGAGCAAAAGTTCATGGCTTCAGAGCTAGAATGAAGACAGCTGGCGGTAGAAAAGTTATTGCTGCCAGAAGAGCAAAAGGTAGAGCAAAATTATCTGCTTAATTGTTTCAAGCTTAAAGCAAAAGAACTACGGGCCACAGCATCATGTGGCCTTTTCTTTTCTTACCTTCCCGGAAAAAGGGGAGTGTTTTGACAACCTGATTGTAAGGAGTTTCGGATGAAACGATTTCCTTCGTTAAGAAGAACAGTGAGTTCCAGGTGATATACAGGAATGGAACTTCCTATGCGAACAGACTGCTGGTGATGTATGTGATGAAAACCGGGAAGATGAAAACCGCATTGGCATATGTGAGCAAAAAAGTGGCAACAGTGTTGTCCGCCATCATATAACAAGGCTTTTAAAGAGATTTTCCGTTTAAACAATAACAGAATAAAGACTCGGGTTAAACATCATCCTGGTAGCCAGAGGCGCTGCCAGACAATCGGATTACAAACATTTGGAGGGTGCTTACATGCACCTGTGCGGACTGCATCATATTTTAAAAGAATCGAAGTGAAGTGATTATGGCAAGATGTCTGATTTTGTTGGTAAGGGATACCAGAAGTTTCTGTCGCCATCTTAAAGTAAGAACTCACTGTATTTACACACCTACGTGTTCTCAATACGCCATTGTTGAAGCATTAAAAAAGTATGGTGCGTTAAAAGGTACATGGTTGGCCTGCAAAAGGATACTCCGGTGTCACCCTTTGCAGAAGGCGGTTATGATCCAGTTCCGTAGATCGAAGGAGGTAGTGTATTGAACAGTATAGCTGGCGCAGTATTATTGACAAAAACAGGAGGTATTCTGGGGCCGATAGCTGATATCCTGGGGTGGATCATGGACTTATTGTTCCGTTTTACCAGTACCTTCGGAATATTAAATATCGGTTTATGTATCATTTTATTTACCCTGGTAACCAAGGTGCTGATGATACCTCTTACCATTAAGCAGCAGAAATCATCCAAACTCATGGCGGTTATGCAGCCTGAAATTACAGCCATTCAGAAGAAGTACAAGGGCAAGGAAAGCGACCAGAAGTACGCCATGATGATGCAGACTGAGATCAAGGCAGTTTACGAGAAATACGGCACAAGCATGACCGGCGGATGTCTTCCACTGTTGATCCAGATGCCTATTATTTCGCGTTGTACCGCGTCATCTACAATATTCCTGCATATGTACAGTCCGTAAGGGTATATTATGAAGCAGTGGTAAGCAAGCTCCCAGCGGATATGAAGCATCCCAGGCATTTACAGACCTGGCACAGGCCCACAAGATGGTGGGTGAGAGATTTGACTATACCAATGTAAACACAGTCATTGATTTATTATATAAGCTGACAGGACAGCAGTGGGATTCACTGGTCAATGCCTTTTCTTCCGTGGGACAGGCAGTTACGGAAACCGGCGTCAGGGTGGTGGATGCCATTGAGAACATGCAGAACTTCTTTGGTCTGAATATTGCATACACACCCCTGCAGGTTATCATGAACTATTTTAATAAGGTTGACAACACCACTCTGATGACTGCCTTTGCAGCACTGTGCATTCGCTGTTAGCAGGTTTAAGCCAGTGGTACAGCACCAAGCTGATGACAGCCAACCAGCCCCAGCAGTCTGAAGATGCTCCGGGCGCAAACATGATGAAGAGCATGAATGTGACCATGCCTTTAATGTCCGTATTCTTCTGTTTCTCATTTGCATCCGGTATCGGACTTTACTGGGTTGCACAGAGTGTATTTACCATTATCCAGCAGGTGGGAATCAATTCTTATCTTAATAAGGTTGACATTGACGACCTGGTTCAGAAGAACATTGAAAAGACGAACAAGAAGCGCGCAAAGAAAGGACTTCCTCCAACAAAAGTGGGCAAATGTGTAGACGAGATGCTCAAGAAGATTGGAGGCAAAGGAAGAAAAGGAGAGCAGGCCCAGATGGCTAAGATCGCAAGACCAAGTCTATTGTTGAGGAGTCTACCAAGTACTATAATGATAATGCCAAGCCTGGAAGTCTGGCGGCTAAGGCTAACATGGTTTCCAAGTATAATGAGAAGCATGAGAAGGGTAAAGAAGAAGTAGGAGGGTTTTGTATGGATATGATTACAGTTACTGCCAAGACAGTGGACGAAGCAGTTACAAAAGCGTTAATCGAACTTGAGACAACCAGCGATAAGCTGGAATATGAAGTGGTTGACAAGGGAAGTACCGGATTCCTGGGAATCGGTTCAAAACCTGCCATTATTCGTGCTAAGAAAAAAGAGTCCATTGAGGATAAGGCCATGGATTTCCTGTCTCAGATTTTTGGGGCAATGAATATGCAGGGAATATTGACACATATAACGAGGAGGAGCAGGAGCTGTCCTTAAACCTGGAAGGCGAGGACATGGGGATCCCTCATTGCAAGAGGGCAGACCCTGGATTCCTCCAGTACCTTGTAAGCCTGATTGTGAATAAGGGAACGGAAGGGTATCTCAGGGTAAAGCTGGATACTGAGAATTACCGTGAGAGAAGGAAGGAAACCCTTGAGACCCTGGCAAAGAATATTGCCTATAAGGTTAAGAGAACCAAGAGACCGGTATCCCTGGAACCCATGAATCCTTATGAGAGAAGGATTATCCATTCCGCGCTTCAGAATGATAAGTATGTTGACACCAGAAGCGAGGGCGAGGAGCCCTTCCACCATGTGGTGATTGCGCTTAAGAAGGAGGCAGCGTCCGGCGACCGTAAAGGACGCTATGACAGAAATAAAGGGGGACGTTTTGACGTTCCGACCGTTCCGGCGGATATAGGAATAACCGCCGCACCAATGGAAACAGTGCATCCAGACAGGTTCAGATGCATCAGCAGAGACTGCTGCCGGTGAAGAAGAATAAGCCCATCCATGACTGGTTGGATGCAGGCAGTAATGAAACAGGTTAAGAGGCTGTTGCTGAAGCGACGGCCTTTTGCTCTATTGAGGAGAGCCTATGAAGACAGATACGATAGCGGCTATAGCTAGGTATGAGCAATTCAGGAATCGGAATCGTGAGAATCAGCGGAGAGCAGGCGTTTTCCGTGATTGATTCCATATTCCGGAACAGAAAGGGGGAGAGGGTCAGACTGAGCCTTTCCCAGTCCCACACAGTCCATTATGGGTATATATATGACGGTGATGAGAAAGTGGATGAGGCCCTGGTTATTATCATGAAGGGGCCCCACAGTTATACGGCTGAGGATACGGTGGAGATTGACTGCCACGGGGAGTGCTTATGGTCAGGCGGATTCTGGAGACTGTTCTTCACGCAGGGGCCAGAACAGCGGAACCGGGAGAGTTTACAAAGAGGGCTTTCTTAAATGGAAGGCTGGATTTGTCACAAGCCGAGGCGGTGGCAGATGTGATTCACGCCACCAATGAATATGCGTTAAAAAGCTCTGTGAGCCAGCTGAGCGGTTCAGTGTCCGCTAAAATTAAGGAACTGCGCAGCCGGATACTGTATCAGATTGCTTTTATCGAATCAGCTCTGGATGATCCGGAACATATATCACTGGATGGATATGGGAGCCGGCTGATGGATGATCTGGTGCCTATGATTGGTGAGGTGAGGAAGCTGCTCCTGTCTGCGGATGACGGCAGGGTTATGTCCGAAGGGGTAAAGACAGTCATACTGGGCAAGCCAAATGCAGGTAAATCCTCTCTGATGAATGTGCTTTTAGGGGAGGAGAGGGCCATTGTAACTGAAATTGCGGGAACTACCAGGGATACCCTGGAAGAGCATATTTATTTGCAGGGAATCAGTCTTAATGTGGTGGATACGGCGGGAATCAGGGATACAGAGGATGTGGTGGAGAAAATCGGTGTGGACCGGGCGATGAAAGCAGCCAGGGACGCTGATTTAATTATCTATGTGGTGGATGGTTCCAGGCCCTTGGATGAAAGCGACAGGGAAATAATAGAATTTATCCGGGACAGAAAAACCATTGTATTGCTGAATAAATCGGATTTGGATTTGGAAGTGGGTACGGCCGAGCTGGAACAGATTTGCGGACATAAGGTGATCCCTGTTTCTGCTAAAGAAGAACAGGGAATCGAGCTGCTGGAGCAGGAAATCAAGAAGCTCTTTTATCACGGCGACCTGTCTTTTAATGACCAGGTTTATATTACAAATGCGCGTCATAAGGAAGCCCTGGAGCAGTGTCTGGAGAGTCTGCTGATGGTAAAGGGAAGTGTTGAGGACAGCATGCCGGAGGATTTTTATTCCATTGACCTGATGAATGCATATGAACAGCTGGGATTCATTATCGGGGAGGCAGTGGACGATGATGTTGTCAATGAGATTTTTGGAAAATTCTGTATGGGTAAATAGGGAAATTTAATATGGAAGAGGAACGCGGAATGATACCTTATTTAGAAGAAACATACGATGTGGTGATTGTCGGTGCCGGTCATGCAGGATGCGAGGCCGCTCTGGCCAGTGCAAGGCTGGGTATGGAAACGATTATGTTTACTGTCAGCGTGGACAGCATTGCCCTGATGCCCTGCAACCCGAATATCGGAGGAAGCTCCAAGGGCCATCTGGTCAGGGAGTTAGATGCGCTGGGCGGCGAGATGGGAAAAATATTGATAAGACCTTCATTCAGTCCAAGATGCTTAATGAATCCAGGGACCGGCTGTTCATTCCCTGCGTGCGCAGGCAGACAAACAGGATTACAGCAGGCAGATGAGGAGAACCCTGGAAAACACAGATCATCTTACCATACGTCAGGCGGAAGTGTCTGAAATTATGGCGGAGGATGGTAAAATCAGGGGAGTAAAGACATTTTCCGGCGCAGTGTATTACGCAAAGGCCGTGATACTGTGTACGGGAACGTATCTGAAAGCCAGGTGTATCTATGGGGATGTGAGCAATCCTACAGGGCCTAACGGCCTTCAGGCAGCCAACCATCTTACGGATTCTTTGAGGGAACATGGAATTGAGATGTTCCGGTTTAAGACAGGTACGCCGGCCAGGGTGGATAAAAGAAAAGCATTGATTTTTACTAAAATGGAAGAGCAGTTTGGGGATCCCAGGGTTGTGCCGTTTTCATTTTCAACAAATCCGGATGAAATCCAGAAAGACCAGGCGTCCTGCTGGCTGACTTATACCAATGAAAATACCCACCGTATCATCATAGGATAATCTGGACCGTTCGCCGCTGTTTTCAGGGAGCCATTGAGGGAACTCGGACCAAGATATTGTCCGTCCATCGAGGACAAGGTGGTGAAATTCCCGGATAAGACCCGTCATCAGGTATTTGTGGAGCCGGAGGGACTTTACACGAACGAGATGTATCTGGGCGGCATGTCCAGTTCTCTGCCGGAGGATGTGCAGTATGCCATGTACCGTACGGTTTCGGGACTTGAAAAGGTAAAGATAGTGAGAAATGCCTATGCCATTGAATATGACTGCATTAACTCTTTACAGCTAAAATCTACTCTGGAGTTTAAGAAGATCCGCGGACTGTTTGCAGGCGGGCAGTTTAACGGAAGCTCCAGGGTATAGGAGGCGGCCGTCCAGGGGTTCATGGCTGTGTGAATGCAGTGATGAAGATACGTGGACAGGAGGCTGTGGTTCTGGACCGATCTCAGGCGTATATCGGTGTTCTGATTGATGATCTGGTAACTAAGGAGAACCATGAACCCTACCGTATGATGACTTCCCGGGCAGAGTACAGGCTTTTGCTGCGCCAGGACAATGCAGATATAAGACTCAGAAAAATCGGTCATGAAATCGGCTTGGTAAGTGATGAAGAATATAAACATCTTTTAAAGAAGATGGATGATATACAGTCAGAGATCAAACGGCTGGAAAAGACTGTTATAGGTGTAGTGATCGGGTGCAAATATTTTTGGAAAAATATGGAAGCACCTTATTGAAGTCCGGAATAACGCTGGCAGAGCTGGTCAAGAGGCCGGAATTGAATTATGATAAACTGGCGGAACTGGATGAAGGCAGGCCTGAACTTCCTGATGATGTCAGAGAACAGGTTAATATTGAGATTAAATATGAGGGATATATAAAGCGTCAGATGCAGCAGGTGGCACAGTTTAAGAAGCTGGAGGATAAGAAGCTGCCCGAGGACTTTGACTATTCAGAGGTAAACAGCCTTCGAGGGAGGCAGTTCAGAAGCTGAACAAAGTACAGCCGGCAACCATTGGACAGGCATCCCGTATATCAGGTGTATCACCGGCGGACATATCTGTTCTGCTGGTGCATTTTACAAGAAAACAGTGAGAGGGTCTGATATGACAGATACATTTAGACAGCAGATGGACCGGGAGCTTGGCCTTCTGGGGATAAAATTAAGATGAGAAGCAATTGGAGCAGTTTTTACTTATTATGAAATGCTGGTGGAAAAGAATAAGGTTATGAACCTGACAGCCATAACAGATGAGACAGACGTAGTATCCAAACATTTTAGTGACAGCCTGTCATTGCTTAGGGTGTTGAAACGGGTGATGGATTCCGGTGATGGGTGTGACGGCAGCAGAGTGTATGAGGAAGAACTGTTGGAGGGAAAGTCGGTTATTGATGTAGGAACAGGCGCAGGATTTCCAGGTATACCCCTTAAAATAGCTTTTCCGGGAATAAAACTTACCTTGCTGGATTCCTTGAATAAGAGAGTTAAATTTCTGGAGGAAGTCTGTGATGCCTTGGAATTAAAAAACGTGGAATTTATTCATGGGAGAGTGAGGATGATATAGGAAGCGAAGAGCACAGGGGAAATGTATGAGTTTGTGCTGTCGGAATGGCAATTTGGGCTTCTCTCTGTCTGAGTATTGTATGCCCTTTGTGAAGATTGGCGGTTTCTTTGTTCCTTATAAATCCGGCGAGATAGAAGATGAGCTGAAGTCTGCCGGCAGGCGGGCGGATTTGGAATATTGGGAGGAGAACTAGAATTTGTAGATAAATTTATGCCTGGTACAGATGCTTAGAATCTTTGGTGTGGTAATAAAGAAGGTGAAAGGGATTTCTAAAAAGTATCCAAGGAAGGCAGGAATGCCAACTAAGGAGCCTTTGGGATAGAAGTGGATGTGGGAATGTTTCACGTGAAACATTCCCTTTTTCTTGACTGAATTTATTATTGTTATAGCTTGTATAGATTTAATTGTTTTTAATTTTAAGTGTAATAAAAACTCATAGATATTTTTTTGTTATTATATAGGGGATGAAAAATTGAAAGATGGAAGAGCGTATATGAAGTAATAGGATTTACTAAGTTATATGATGCATTAAATTATATAATTTATTAGGTGACAAAATGTGAGTGGGTGCTTATTGCGTTAAATAATATAAGGTGTTTTAGTCAGAATAATGAGTTACTCAGTATCATGGATTAGTCAGAGTAGTGAGTTATTCAGTATCGTGGATTAGTCAGAGTAGTGAGTTATTCAGCATCATGGATTAGTCAGAATAATAGGTTAAGTATAATTGTATAATTAACATGAATGCATTAATCTATATGATTGGTTCGACATTACAATGAGTCATTGAGTATAATATATTGTGTAATATGATAGGACAGTCAACATAATACATTATTCATTATAATAAGTTATTCAGTATAATGCATTGGTTATATACTGAGTTATTCAGTATAATGCGTTGGGCATGTAATGTGTTATTTAATATAATGCATTGGGCTATGTAATGAGTTATTCAATATAATGCATTGGGCATGTAATGAGTTATTCAATATAATGCGTTGTGCCATGTAATGAGATTTTATTCAATATAATGCATTGGGCATGTAATGAGTTATTCAATATAATGCGTTGGCCATGTAATGAGTTATTCAGTATAAAGCATTGAGCATGTAATGAGTAATTTAGTATAATGCGTTGGGCATGTAATGAGTAATTTAGTATAATGCGTTGGGCATGTAACAGGTTATTAAGCAGTACACTTCCACATAATAGGTTAGATAATGCTATATATTATGCGATAAATGTATTAGAGTTAATACAATACATTAGTCAGCATGATACCGTAATTAATATAAATGTGTCATCTCACTTTTAATAGGTAATAAACATCTATTAATATTTAATATACATATAAAACTTTTAAATATAATTGAATATAAAAATAAAGGAAGGCAAAATACATCGTATGCCTTCTTTTACTTCATTATATTTGTACATGAAGAAGTCACGCACTCAAAATATCTGATTAACTAGAGTTAATCTGCCGCCTCACGCATCATTTGTATTTCATGTGCATAGCCATCCTAAATCATTAGGTGTCTCCAAATAAAAAGGAAGATGTTTCAGCTCCGGATGTGTGACAATTCGTTTAAATGTGTCTAATCCTATATATCCTTCACCTAATTTTGCATGTCTGTGTCTTTATGAGAGCCTATTGGGTTCTGGCTGTCGTTTAAGTGTATGGCCTTTAAACGTTTTAACCCGATTTTATTATCAAACTCTGTCAATATATCGTCTAAGTGATTGACTATATCA
>SCPN01000669.1_pt1 | contig 28238 bp, 29 predicted proteins | sample 6106831 | NCBI WGS metagenome assembly SCPN01 (sample SAMN10720447, study PRJNA508395) | human gut metagenome | isolation source: Participant 1, 0 month
GCTCGTGACGACGGTAGTCCTCGTCGTGATTTCTGCGGTGATCGTTATGAGAAAGAACGCTACGGTTCGCGCCCTTGATGTGATCGTTCCGATCATGGCGGGCTGCTATTTTGTGATCACCCTGTTTATCATCGCGACCCATTTGAGCAGCGTTCCTGGCGTGTTTGCGAGGATCTTTGCGGAAGCCTTCGGACTTCGCCAGATCGCGGCGGGCGGCTTTGGCGCGGTGCTCATGAACGGCGTGAAGCGCGGCCTGTTTTCCAATGAGGCTGGTTCCGGTTCCGCACCATGCGCAGCGGCTGCGGCGGAGGAGAGCGATCCGGTAAAGGTCGGTCTCGTGCAGGCGCTTGGCGTATTTATCGACACCATTGTGATCTGCAGCTGCACGGCGATGATCATGCTGCTCGTCCCGGAAGAACTGACGACGGGGCTTGCGGGAATGGATCTTTTACAGAAAGTCATGAGCTACTATATGGGGGACATTGGCGTAATATTTATCGCTGTAACACTGGCGCTATTCAGCTTTTCCACGTTCCTGGGAATCCTGTTCTACGCGAGATCCAATGTGGCGTACCTGTTCGGAAACCGTTGGATTTATCAGACACTCTACAAGATCTTTGCTTTGATCATGCTGTTCGTCGGCGGACTGCAGGCGTACACGGTGGTGTGGGATCTCGGAGACGTGGGCGTTGGTCTTATGACGGTGTTTAACCTGATAGTGCTGTTTCCGCTGTCAGGGGAGGCACTGCGGGCGCTGAAGGAGTATGAGGAGAAAAAGACAAATAAGTAAGAAATAAAGTAACTGTTCTGCAGGTCTGCGCACTTGCCGCGTTGACCGTATGAGACACAGGGAGAAGGCGCTGAACAGTTACGAAATAAAGAAAAAAGATCTGTCAGGATACCGAAGATAGTTTCGTACGGTATGCTGGCGGATCTTTTTTATGGACTTTTCCTGGGAAAAACTAACCGCGGATTCTTGCATGGACTCCGGAAGTGAGATCCGGATGGCGCAGACCGCAGATCCGCTTTTCAGTTCCGCCGCCGATAAATACACGCTTCCAGACGTCCTGGTTTAATTCATCATCGTGGACATACACTTCGATATCGCTCATCGTCGGAAGAGGATCGCCGCCGAGCGTGAAGTTTCCGGCCGCATCCTGGAGCAGAATTCCTTCCTTCACGATATCCTTCTGCATGTAGGAAGAGACGAACTGCGCAGAGGAGAGGTGGGTGACAAGTTCTAGCATCAGGTCTATTTTCAAGCTGTCCTCAGCGGACATTTTCGTCTTATTCAGTGCGTCCGTGAGCTGTGATTCATATTTTCCGAGAAAACTGCTGCACGCAGATTCCAGCTCGGAGAGATCCTGTTTTAATTCTTTTGTGATTTCCATAAATAAATCCTCCTTTGAAAAGTTGTATATTTAAGAGATCTGCTCCTGTGGTGCGGCAGCAGGATCATATTTTTTTAGGTTTGATAATGCATACCAATAAAATCTTCTTGTGACATCCAGTGAATGTCATGACTGCTTCAATAATAACATATATTGTTTGGAGTGACAATTAGTGAATGCCAAACAAGGAGTGTTATTATATGTACAAAAACAAGTCAATATCCGGCAGGAACAATATCTGCGGGATCAAGATCCGTGAACTTCGCAGCAGGATGAACGATGTTTCACAGAAACGTCTGGCGGATATGCTTCAGCTTCTCGGTCTGGACCTTGATAAGAACGCGATCCAGAGGATTGAGAGCGGAAAGAGGTTTGTGACCGATATTGAACTGAGATACTTCGCAAAAGTCTTAAATGTCAGTTATGAGGAGCTTTTGAGTGAGGACACTCCTGAGGCAGATTAAAGATTCCTGAGTAACAGGTTCCCGCGAAGGTATCTGCCCGTGCCACATGCCGTCTTTTTACGGAAAAGTCATCTTTGTCCTGGACTAGATAGGCAATCTCGTAAGGAAGGCTGTCATCGAAGATACGGTGGTAAGCGACACTTCCGTCCTCATGGACCAGAAGCCTTTCCAACGGAACCTTGAACAGCTCACCGAGGACCAGCATATTCGGAAGAGAGGGGAGCGATTCCCCGCGAAGCCACTTATAGATCGACTGGGGACTGTCCAGTTCCAGTGCATCCTGGAGATCGCGGACTGTCATCTTTCTTTTTAACATTTCATCCCGGATCTTTTTTCCGGTCAGCGTTTTCGATAATTCTTTCATACATCATCCTCCAAATTTCCAATCAGGGCAGACTGATGTCAGCTGTCGGCCATTAAAAATGTTTCTGACAGCGGGTAATGTTAAGTATTCTTGTAACTGTTCAGTAGGTCTGCGCACTTGCTGCGCTGACCGTAAGAAAACATAGGCTGGAAGGCAAAAATCCCATCAGCGAAGCTGATCTGGAATGGATTTTTGCAGGTAGCTATGAAGGTACTGAATAGTTACGTATTCTTTAATTTTCATAGGGAAACGGACGGCGGATCCTTGTCGCCGGTATATGAGACTTAGAACCTCTGTTCTGTAAGTAGCTATATCATACTATAAAATTCGCGGTTTGTCTTGAACTAAAAGGTTAAAATCACATATTTTTTGAAAAAATTTTATGAGAAAATGCTGACGGACAGAAATGCAGATCATCGGAGAATGCGAAAAGACGAGGAATGATTTTGAACTTCGGAAAAGAGGGAATAACAAAAAGGCATGTAAACTTAAATCTGGCAAAGCCGTTTCATACACGGAAATAACCGGGAGAAACGACCTGTCAGGACGTAAGCTTACATGTCTGAAAAATTCGATTCTTTAATTAAAAAACTATTTTCCCTGCTGTGCTTTCAACGGAATAATCTCCTTACGGTACACATGGACAAGGCACACACCGCTGAAGATGATCGCGAAAGCTTCGGCGATCGGGAAGGCAAACCACACGGTGTGAAGACCACCGATCCTTGCGAAGATAAATGCCACCGGCAGAAGAACGACAAGCTGACGGAACACGGAGATCCATAAACTCAGCATTCCATGTCCAAGTGCCTGGAACAGGGAAGTACAGACGATGGAGCAGCCCGCAAACAGGAAGCTGATGGAGATGATCCGGAGTGCCGGAATGCCGATGGAGAGCATCGTATCGGAGGCGCTGAAGATCATTAAAAGCTTATCCGGCATGAGCTGGAAGACAGCGAAGCCGCACAGCATGATCGTTGTAGCGTACACAGCGGCCAGCTTTATGGTTCCCATAATTCGGTCCGGTTTTCCGGCACCGTAGTTGTAGGCGATGATCGGAACAGTTCCGTTGTTTAAACCGAAGACCGGCATGAACACGAAGCTCTGGAGTTTGAAGTAGACACCGAATACAGCTGTCGCCGTGGAAGAAAAGGCGATAAGGATCTTGTTGATTCCAAAGGTCATGATACTTCCGATGGATGCCATGATGATGGACGGAACGCCCACCGCGTAAATGTGGCGGATGATCTCACCGTTGGGCTTAAAGCTCCTGAGGGAGATCGTGATCTCGTGGTTTTTCGTCTTATTTAAGTAAAAACCGAGGCCGAAGGCGATGAGCTGTCCGAAAACAGTGGCGCCTGCGGCACCGGCGATCCCGAGAGCAGGTGCTCCGAAGTAACCGAAGATCAGGATCGGGTCAAGGACGATGTTGATGATGGCGCCGAGTCCCTGGGTGTACATGGAGTAAATCGTTTTTCCGGTGGACTGTAAGAGACGCTCACATGCGATTTCCATAAAGAGTCCGAAGGAAGCGATCGTGCAGACTCTCAAATAAGTAGTTCCGAGATCCACAATCTCCTCGATATCGGTCTGGAGACGGAAGAACTGTCTCGCAAAGAAGAGACCGAAGAGCGCGAATACGATGTAGCTCATAGCCGCCAGGAACAGCGCGTGGTCCGCGATCCTGTTGGCGCGATCAAAGTTCTTTTCGCCGAGATTTCTTGAGAGAGCAGCATTGACACCGACGCCGGTTCCGGTCGCCACGGCGATCATCAGGTTCTGCGCCGGGAACGCCAGGGATACGGCGGTCAGGGCATTCTCGCTTAACTGCGCGACGAACATACTGTCCACAATGTTATAGAGTGCCTGGACGAGCATCGAGATCATCATTGGTACGGACATGGAGATCAGAAGCTGGTTTAGCGGCATGACGCCCATTTTGTTTTCTGTTGCCATTTGGGTAACTCCTTTCGTAAAACATAGATAACCGTGAAGAAATTTCACGGTTACAAATAAACATACATTCTCCCTTTGTGAAGGGACACTGAATGGCATTATAAGGCAAATGAACATGTTCGTCAACCGAAACAGGGAAACATAGGGCGAAGTTTCTTTGAGGAACTGTGCAGAGCGGAAGGTTTTGATGGATTGACAAAAATGAATGCCCGTCGTATCATGGAAATGATGTGAAAATTTTAAGGTTTGCCGGGCCGGCAGCAGAAACTGAGAGGTGCTGCGGGGAGGCAGAAACTTATGTCAACGAATAAGGAGTATAGGAATGATCCAGGATATCAACCCGCATAAATTTGACCTGACCTACGGACAGCCGAAGGCAGGGATGAGACTTTGTCCTTTATATAAAGAAGAGTAAGACACTTTTAAAAGTGGACGAGGAAAATCACAAGATTCCGAAGTTTTCTGATTTCCCGGAGGACAAAGAGCTGCTGAAAGAAAGCGCGTATTATCTGTTCGCCATCGATGGAAATCATTATTACTATGTGACGGAGATGCCGAGATATGATTCCGATGTCTATGAACTCTGTTCGACAGCGGCGTACAGAAAAATGCATCCGATGTATCAGGCTTTCGCGGGAATCACGGCGACACAGATTCATCGCTTTAAAGAGAGCAGAAAGTACTGCGGATGCTGTGGTCATCTGATGGAGAACAGCAAGACTGAGCGTGCGTTAGTGTGCCCGGAGTGCGGACAGACGGAGTATCCGAAGATCTCTCCGGCTGTCATCGTTGCGATCTCCGACGGGGACAGACTTTTAATGTCCAGATACCGCGTGAACAACAACCCGTACCGCGGATACGCGCTGATCGCCGGTTTCGTGGAGATCGGGGAGAGCTTTGAGGAGACGATCCACCGTGAGGTCATGGAGGAGGTCGGACTGAAGGTCAAGAACATCCGCTATTATAAGAGCCAGCCATGGGCATTCTCTGACACGGAGATGATCGGATTTTTTGCGGAGTTAGACGGACCGGATAAGATCAAGCTTCAGGAGGATGAACTCTCTGAGGCGGGATGGTACCACCGCGACGAGATCCCGGATGAGACGATGATGAACAGCATCGGAAGTGAGCTTAAGATGGTGTTTAAGTATGGAAGTCTTGAGAAGTTTTATGAGGCGACTGGGTATAAGGACCAGAATTAGGGATTTGGTTTGTAAAAACGCGTGCGGAGACTGCGCCTGGAGGAGCGGTTGAGCGTACATAAGAAAAATGAGAGTAACTGTTCAGTAGGTCTGCGCACTTGCTGCGCTGACCGTAAGAAAACTCTAAAGGCAAAAATCCATCGGCGTAGCCGATTTGGAATGGATTTTGCATGTAACTGTGAAGGTACTGAACAGTTACAAATGAGAAACAAAAGAGCGGGAACTGGATTTTGTAATTGATCGGAATTCAGTTCCTGGCTCTTTTACGGACGATTTGCACTTATATTGTTTGTTTGCCAATTCTGGGAAGATCGGTATTAAAAATGCCTGCGATTGTCAGATCATGCTTTGTGGAATGTCCGGGAGAATTCCATGAATTCTCTCAGGGTATCCGGCATATCCTGAGGATGGCAGCAGAAGCCGATGACGCGTTTCGGGATCGGGATATCTAACGGGATCTCAATGAGTGTACCGTTTTTCAAGTCATCCTCGACGAAATCTTTGATGACGCAGCCGATTCCGAGTCCGATCCGGGAGAATTCGATGAGGAGTTCCATGTCGGTGGTCTCCAGGATCTGGTTGATCTCGATCTGGTTGTCAGCCAGGTAGGCGTCCACATGTTTCCGGCTCATATTGGAGCGGTTTAAGAGCATGATATTTCCGGTTTTAAAAATATCGGTGTCATTGCCTTCTCTCAGATGGAGGTTTTCCAGATAGGCCGGAGTACAGACGAATGCATCGCTGATTTCCATTACCGGCTGGAAGTGGAGGCCTTTTTTGCTTTTTGGCTCCGCCACGAGTCCGATATCGATCTTTCTGGCATCCAGCATGTCGAGGGTCTGGTAGGTGGACTGGCTCTCGATGGCGATGTTTACGTGCGGGTATTTTCCGATGAATCCTTTTAAGTAGGGGAGAAGGACGTATTTGCACAGGGTGTTGCTGACACCGATCTTCAAGTTCCCGATATGGAAATCATGGATCCGCTTCAGTTCGCGTTCGCCGCGGCCGATGGAGTCGAAGGCGGTGTTCACATGCTGGAAGAGGATCGCGCCTTCTCTTGTTAGTTGGACGCCGCGGGAGTTTCGGCTGAAGAGTTTGATGCCGAGGCTTTCTTCAAGTTTGCTGATGGCTTTGCTGATAGCAGGCTGGCTGATGTAGAGTTCTTTGGCGGCGCGGGAGATGTTGCCGCAGCGGGCTACTTCGTAGAAGATTTTGTATTGTGACAGGTGCTGTTCCATAAAAATACTGCCGTCCGGGTGGGACCGCAGGAGTATAACCCCCTTTCATATGTGGTATTCGTATTATTTATGTCTATTATATAGAATGGGGGTGGGGAATGTCAATATGAAATGTGCGGGGGATTGGCTAAAGGGTACGTGCTGGCCTGGGATGTGGCTGCGGGGTACGCGCTGGCCTGGGTCCGGCTCCGGGTACTCGGGATTTCGGGGGCGGTTCCTCCAACGAATTCTCCTGCGCACTAAGAGGAAACCATGCCCCCGAAATCAGGCACCCAGATCCGGACCCAGGCCAGCGCTGAGATTGGCTGCGCGAGGGTGGCCAGCCGAGTGTATTGGCGGGATCGCAGGCGCTGCGCTGTGCGATATGGAGATTACTTTATGCAATTGCACATATGTCCAGTTCTTTCTTTAAGATGTCGTTAACAGAATCCAGGATTCCGAGATGCGTCTCGAGATCCAGGCGGTCGACGGTCATTTCGTTCTTTTTGGTGCAACCGTCTACGCTGCCGGCGGCTACGGCGAGGCGGAGAGACTCGGTCTCTTCCTCGCGGGTCGGGAGGAGATTTTTTTCAGCGAAGAGGGAGCAGAGGGCGGCGATACCAATTCCCCACCAGTTGGAGACGCCGCTGGCGAGGGTGATGTCGGCGGATTCGGCGGTGCAGATCGTTCCACCGAAGGGAACGAAATGTTCGATCACGTCGCGGTAGGTGCCCATGCCCATCTCGTTGCCGCCGTCGCCGATGGAGATGGTGGTGGCTCCGGATTTTTTTGCTTCGGAGAGAAAGAGGGCGGAGTCAGTGATCATGTCATCGAGGACTTCGCCGCGCATGCTGTGGTAGTGGCCGTTGGCGGCTTTACCGGGGCGTTCTAAGGAGATGAGGTGGGTCGGGGCGAAGGTTTTGATGCAATTTCGGATGAAGTCGCCGGTGTCTGTTTTAGGGAGCATCATGAGTTTTGCTTTTGGAGCGCGGTAGCAGACAACGTCGCTTACAATGGAAAAGGCGGGCTCATCGGTGATCACGAGGACGGAGGCGCCGAGAGCGGTCAGGGCTGCTGCAATATCAGCGGTGCCTAAGGGGCCGTCAGTTTCACCAACATAAGAGCTGTCGCTGAGTCGGACCGGAAAGCCGGTTAAGAGAATGACACGGCGGGCGTCCGCGAGCGTGTTTAAGGTTTCCTGGATCGGATTGTCCGGGAGTGCTTTTAAGAGCCCGCGGTTTCCGAAATCCTGTTTCATAATGGTATCCAGATCTTTAAAAAATGTCATGGTATTTATCCTCCAAATATGTTTGATGAGGGGAAAACTTTTTTCGCGGCCGTGTGTATGAAAAAGCCGATATGGATCGTTTTTCGGATTTCAGGCAACAAAAAAAGCCACTGATCCCCTGTTGGAAGATTCATGGCTCTTATTTACGGAGGGAACATCCGGGCAGGAGTCCCGATAAATAAAAGAATCTGTTTTCGTTGTCTCTAGTCTAGTGGAAATGCATAGAAAAGTCAATGGAAAACGAATATATTTTGTGATATACTATGTAACGGGCGAAAAAGTAAAACAAGCGGCACCGCAGATGACATTTGTTTTTCTTGCGCTGTCAGCAAAGGTTTCGTCTGCGTGAGCGGGCAGGTCGGTCACTATGAGCAATTTCTTATATCGGGGAACAAAAAGGGGTATATTATATGGAAAACAAAAACACGATCCTTGTGGTCGGCCAGGCAAAGCCGAGCAAAGAGGATGCGATCTACAATCTCCACGGGGAGTTTTATATCAGTCTGATCGTGGAGCGGGATACGGGGAAGATCCTGGAACTGGACTGCAATACGATCCTTGAGGTGACGAAGCAGTTCGTGGCATCCATGTTTGTGGGGAAGAGCCTGAGGACAGACGCGTTCCGCTGATCGAGAAGGAGATCAGGGAGCGCTATTTTGCTTTGACGCAGAAGCCATTGATCGCGTGCATGAAGGATGCGTGCAACCGGTACCTCACGGCGATCGGGGAAAACCGCGGAAAATAATTGTACAGATGCGGAAACAAGAGAATAGAATTTTTAACATTATTAAGCCGGAGTTCTCCTCCGGTTGTTTTTTTCTCGTTTTTCAAGAGACCGATTGACAATCAAAAAAATCATGATAAAGTTAGGAAGGTCGTTTTTCTAATACCCCATACAAAACGGCAAAGAATCTGAAAACAATGGACCGATTCGGGAAAATACACCATTTGATTTGTCAAATACAACAATACCGGATCGCAGCACCAAGAGTATGAAAAAGGAGTACCCCACTTATGAGTTCCTGGAATGATGTTACCAAAAAGGTACGTGAAATACGGAAAAATTTTGTTGTCCGCTGTGCGATTTCCTTCGTGGCAGTTCTGGCATCTGCCCTTCTGCAGTCTTATGTAATTCTGGCCTTTATTCGTCCGGCAGGCCTTCTGTCCAGCGGATTTACGGGACTTGCGATTTTGATCGACCGAATCACTGAACTGTATGGATTTACCGTCTCGACATCTTTGGCACTCGTTGTTTTAAACCTGCCTGTTGCCCTGATGTGCTGCCGCAGCATCAACGTGAAATTCACGGTGTTTTCGCTGCTGCAGGTATTTTTTGCAAGCTTTTTCTTAAAAGTCTGCCACTATACTCCGCTATTTGACGATCTGACCCTGAATGTGATCTTCGGCGGTGTGCTTTACGGACTGTCCGTTGTCCTTTCCTTAAAAGGAAACGCGTCCACCGGCGGTACCGATTTTATTGCCCTCTATGTTTCCAATAAGACCGGAAAGTCCATTTGGAACTATGTGTTCATGGGAAATGTGTGTATCCTTGTAATTTTTGGACACATGTTCGGTTGGGAGTATGCAGGATATTCCATCCTGTTCCAGTTCATCTCCACAAAGATGATCTCCACCTTCCATCACCGCTATGACCGCGTGACCTTACAGATCACCACTGAGAAAGCGGAAGAGGTCATGAAGGCGTATGTCAGCAAGTATCACCACGGTATTTCCTGCGTGGACGCCATCGGCGGCTACAGCCACAAAAAAATGTACCTGCTCCACACCGTAATTTCTTCCTACGAGATCAACGATATCGTCCAGCTGATCCAGGAAGTAGATGAAAACGTGATCATAAACGTATTCAAAACAGAAGACTTCTATGGCGGATTCTACAGAGAGTCCTTGGACTAGCTTAAAATCAAAAAATATTCCCCAGAAGACATGCCCCGGTATATGGGCGGTGTTTTCTGGGGATTTTTGTTTGTGAGACTATTTCTTCCAGTCACTGATGAGAGCGGTGCATGATGTTGGTAAAAAAATTGTTTAGAAAGATTTTATGGATTAACGGATTGTCATACATCCGAAAAACCTACCGATACCAGAAACTGTGGATGGATTCTACTGCCTACACCTCCGTTCCAGCACTGCCACCGCCTGATACAGGATTGCGGACAGAATACAGAGGATCACGATGGACATGATCACGAGATCCAGCTTGAAGACCTGGCTGCCGTAGATGATGAGGAAGCCAAGGCCTGCCTGGGCGGAGAGAAACTCGCCGATGATGACGCCGACGAGGCAGAGACCGATGTTGACCTTCATGTTGCTGATGATAAGTGGAACAGAGCCGGGCAGCAGGACCTTTGTGAGAACATCCTTCTGTTTTCCTCCCAGCGTGTAGATCAGACGGATCTGGTCAGGATCCATGGAGAGAAAGCCGTTGTAGAGCGTTAAGATCGAGCCAAATACCGCCACAGAGACCGCCGCCGTGATGATCGTCTTCATGTTGTTGCCCAGCCATACGATGAGCAGCGGCGCGAGAGCAGACTTCGGCAGACTGTTCAATATGACAAGGTACGGTTCCAGAATCTTTGCCAGCCGCCTGCTGGACCAGAGCGCCACCGCGCCGAAGATCCCGATCCATGTCACAAGAAAAAAGCTCAAAAGCGTCTCCAAAACCGTGACTCCTGTGTGGTAAAAGATCGTCCGGTCTGCCGCCATGGAAAGAAAACAGGAGAGCACCCGGGACGGGGAACTGAAAATAAAATCGTTCAGGATCCCGATCCGGGCGCTGATCTCCCAGGAAAAAAGAAACAGGACCAGAAATAAGATCCTGCAGATGAAGATCTGCCTCCCGATCCGCCGCTCCTGCTCCAGATACCGGCACTGGGCCGGGGACCGCAAGATCCGCTGCGGATCACAGCCTGGTGCCTGCGCAGGATAAAAGAAGCGATACTATGAAATCTCATCCGGCTCCTCCCACATTGACGGCGGTCATGTGTCCGTTTCTGGCTGCCGGTGCATTCTCATCACCGGATTCAGTTCCATTGATAATATCTGTATCTCCAGATCCGGCCCCATCGACAGTTGACGAATCATCACCATTCCCGTTCCCAAGAATCTTCCACAATTCATTAAAATAAGAAGAAAACTCCGGATAATTCCGCCGCTTCAAAGGACTCATTTCATGGTTCGGAAACCGAATCACAAGCTCCCCCTTAATCGTTCCCGGTCTGTTCGTCAGAACCAGGATCCGGTCCGCTGTGCTCACCGCCTCCGAAAGATCATGGGTGATCAGGATCGCCGTTTTCTTTCTGCTGCGGATGATCGAACTGATATCATCACAGACCGAAAGCCTCGTCTGATAATCCAGAGCAGAAAACGGCTCATCAAGAAGCAGAAGATCCGGCTCTAAAGCAAGAGTCCGGATCAAAGCAGCCCGCTGCCGCATCCCCCCGGAAAGCTCCGACGGATGCGCATCGTAAAAATACTGAAGTCCATAAGAATCCAGAAGCTCCTTCACCCGGCTCAAATGCTTTGAATCACACTTCCTCCGCACCTCAAGCCCCAGTGAAACATTCGAAAGGATCGTCCGCCACTCAAACAAATGATCCCTCTGCAGCATGTACCCGATCCCCGAAGTCCCCTTCCCGACAGAAACCCCGTCAAAAAGAATCTCCCCCCGCTCAGGGGCCAAAAGCCCGGCAAGCAGAGAAAGCAACGTAGACTTCCCACACCCGGACGGCCCGACAATACAAAGAAACTCGCCGGAATTCACATGAAACGATATATCAGAAAGGGCCTTCGTCTCTCCCTCCATGGTATGGTAGGAATAATCCACCCCTCTAACTTCCAATTTCGGAGTCATGGATACCTCACTCAAACGTACTTACTATAAAATATGTAAAAACCTCTCATCCGTGAGCCAACCGTCAAAACAACAGCACAGTACACAACTATTATGCAGCACTGCTTATTCCTTTCTCGTCCCTCAGCACAGCCACATCCTCAACGCACAGCGCAGCGCCTGCGCTCCCGCCAGTACACAGCACAGACCAGCTTTCAGATCCGGGCGATTGATTTTCGGGGCATGGCTTTCTCTTGGCTCGCAGAAGAATGCGTTGGAGGAGCGTGGACACTTGTTTGAGCGTAAGCGAGTTGTGTCCACGCTTCTCCGCCTTTAGCATTCTCCTGCAAGCCTAGAGGAACCGCCCCGAAAATCCTCTGAGCCCGAATCTGAAAGCTGGTCTGTGCCCCCCGCCAATTCACCTCTCCCCAAAACCGTAAGAAAATCGCAAGAAACCGCCAGATAAAGACCCAAGAAAGAAACATTTCCCTGCTATACTAAATTCCAGTGTTAAAATAATCACATTTAACATAGAAAACCTCGGAAGGAACACATGAGTATGAGCAGTGAAGAAAAAATCTCACCAGAAGAATTCGACAAAGAACTAGACTCCCTACTGGCCGGAACCACAGAAAAGAAACCAAAAAACCCAAAGAGAAAAAAGATCATAATCGCCGCCGCCATTGCCATCCTCGGAATCACCGGCATCAAACTCCTGTCCGGCGGAAAAGACATGGTCCCCGTTGTGGACACTGTGACCCCAACCCGCAAAACCATCCAAAACCGCCTCACCGTCACCGGCCCCATCTCCGGAACCGACAGCGTAGACGTCGTCTCAAACCTCCACGCTGAGATTCTCGAAATTCCCGTAAAAGAAGGCGACAAAGTCACAAAAGGCCAGCCTCTGGCAGTCCTCGACGATTCCGACGTAAAAAAAGAAGCCGACATCGCCAAAAACGACTACGACCTTGCCGTGACCACCTGCGCCGAAAAAGATAAAGAAGCAAGAAACGGCTACGCCAAAGCCATCCAGGACCTGAACACCGCCCAGGCCAACTACGACCGCACAAAAGCCCTCTTTGATGGCGGCAGCGTCCCAAAAGTTGATCTTGAGACAGCGGAAAACGGTCTCCACGACGCAGAACGGGAATGCGACTCCTACACAATAAAAAACGGATCCGCCGTCGCCGATGACTCCTACCGCCTCCAGATCGAAAAAGCAAAATTCGACTACGAAAAAGCCGTAGAGCAGTTAGATAATACGATATTAAAAGCCCCTATCGACGGCACCGTCGTCCGCGTCAACACAAAAGTAGGCCGCTTTGCCGACAAAATGGAAAACGACGCCCCGCTCTTCGTGATCGAAAACCTCGATAACCTGGAACTCGAGATTAAAGTCAGCGAGTACACCATCGGAAAAGTCGCCGTCGGCCAGGAAGCCGAGATCTCCGCGGACATCTTAAACGGTGAGACCGTCCACGGCGAAGTCATCTCGATCTCCCCGACCGGCGAAGAAAAAGGCGGCGGTTCCAGCGAGCGCGTCATCCCCACAAAGGTCCGCGTCACAGATCAGGACACAAAACTGATCGCTGGAATCACCGCCCGCGCGTCCATTGTCCTGGAAGAATCCGAGAACGCCCTGACAGTCCCAGTCTCCGCCGTGATGGAAAAAGACGGAACGAACTACGTACAGGAGATCAGTGACGGAACCGTATCCTGGGTTCCGGTGGACATCGGTGTGGAAGGCGATGTGGAGATGGAGATCATCCCGGTGGAAGGGAGCTCCCTGGATGAAAACTCCGTCCTGATTGCGGAGCCGGGAGAACAGTACACAGATGGAATGGCAGTCACATCATCCGGAAAACAGGGGGAATAAACAATGTTTGAAAAACTGACAAGATCCCGCTACATGACGGAAAACGTGACAGACGAGCTGATCCGCCTGGAAAACCTCGTAAAGATCTACGACACAGGCGCGATCCGGGTCATGGGACTAAAGAAAATCAACCTGACGATCCACCGCGGCGAGTTCGTTGCGATCATGGGACACTCCGGATCGGGAAAATCCACCCTGATGAACATTTTAGGCTGCCTGGACCGCCCGACACTGGGTCACTATTACCTCGACGGGATCGACACGGCGGCCCTGTCCCCGGACGAACTCTCCGCGGTGCGGAATAAAAAGATCGGCTTCGTGTTCCAATCCTTCAACCTGATCTCCAGGACATCGGCGTTAAAAAATGTGGAGCTCCCGATGACCTACGCGAGGATCCCGAAAAGGAAAAGGACGGAGCGGGCCATGGAACTGTTGGAGTGCGTGGGGCTGGAAAAACGCGCCGGACACATGCCCAATGAGATGTCCGGCGGACAGAGACAGCGCGTTGCCATTGCGAGAGCGCTGGCGAACGAGCCGCCGCTGATCCTGGCGGATGAACCGACGGGAAATCTCGATACAGCCGCGTCCATCGAGATCATGGAGATCTTCTCGGAACTCCACAAAGCGGGAGCCACAGTGATCGTTGTCACCCACGAGGAAAATATCGCCGCCTTTACGGACCGGATCATCCACTTCTCAGATGGTCAGATCATCAAAGATGAGATCAACGAAAACCCGACAAAAGGAAGCGGTAAAGTCCACATGAAAGGTCTCTACAGACACTTCCAGAAAACAGCCGGAACAGAGAGTGGGGTGGTCGGATGCTAGGCGAAAATATGATCATGGCCTTCCATGCCATCATGGCGAACAAGATGCGCTCATTCCTGACCATGCTGGGCATTATCATCGGAATCGGTTCTGTCATATCCATCGTTTCCATCGGCGATACGATGCGCGGACTGTTCGCGGACCTCTATAAGGACGCGGGGGCCACCCAGGCGGTGGTATCCATCGGATACAATGTGGAGGATGTGCGGGACAGCGATTACTTTACCCTGGATGAACTTGATAAGATCAAGGAGATCTTTGGGGATGAGATATCCTATATCGACAGTTACGCCAGCGTAAATTCAGAAGTCCTTGCAGGACGGACAAACATGAAATTTGACTTCCAGGGGATCGACTGGAATTTTAGCGATGTCCAGCCGGTGACCATGATTTCCGGACGTTATTTAAACGAAGGAGATATCCTTGGACGAAAGAAAAATGTGGTGATAGAGGAGGAGAGTGCCAGAAAACTTTTCGGAACGGAAAACGCGGTGGGAAAGACCTTCCGGACCACCGTCTACGGGGATACAGACATGTATACGGTAGTCGGTGTCTACAAAAAAGAGATGAGCGCCTTCCAGAAGCTTTTGTCCGGAGGTTCCGGCGATACGGGATCCGCGTATATCCCGTATACACTGCTCACATGGCCGAATGACCTGTTCTATTACTGTCGTCTGTACGCGAAAGAGGGAACGGACATGGTAAATTTCATGTCAAGGCTGACGATGTATCTCGGGAAAATTAAGAATAGAAACGCGGAAGATTTCTATACGAATACGGTGGCAAATGAGATGGGATCCATCGACAGCCTCATGGGCGGACTTTCCATGGCCGTGGGCGGGATCGCAGCGATCTCTCTCCTCGTGGGCGGCATCGGGATCATGAACATCATGCTGGTGTCCGTCACGGAAAGGACCCGCGAGATCGGTATCAGAAAGGCGCTTGGAGCAAGGACCCGGGATGTCCTGATTCAGTTCCTGACAGAGTCCGCGATTCTGTCAGCTCTGGGCGGAATCATCGGTGTTCTGCTCGCTGTGAGTCTCGTGACGGCAGGCGGCGCGGCGCTTGGACTCCCCGTGGTGATCAAACCCGGGATCATCCTTCTTGCGGTATCCTTTTCAGCCGTGGTCGGAATCTTCTTTGGAATCTACCCGGCATCGAAAGCCGCAAAGGCGGATCCGATCGATGCTCTGAGATATGAATAAAGAGGAACTGCCGATCAATGGGACATATGCAAGAAACGTATTATTGGAACGGATGCTATATGGACTGGCAAAAAATCCCCGCAGGATGCGGAAAAACGATCCTGCGGGGATTTTTAAAATTTATGCCAGTGACTATTCTACAAGCGCACCATTCACGTCAACGGTGTATCCGTCCGGAGTCTCACAGTTTACCATGAGAGTGCCCTTGAAGCCATCACCTTCCTCGTGGAAGTAGTACCACTTGCCGCTGATCTCGTGCCAGCCAGTGAAGAGAGCACCGGTCTCAAGATCCATGTAGTACCAGTTGCCGTCATCCTTTACCCATCCGGTCTGCATGATATTGTCATGACCGAAATAGTACCAGGTTCCATTGATCTCCAGCCAGTAATCGGTAGCTTCGAGACCTTCCGCAAAGTGATATTTGTAGGTACCGTCAGAGAGCTTCTCCCAGGCACCGCCTGCCGGGGACTTTAAACCGCGGCGGCGTCCGCCGTTTGTGCTGCGTTTGTATGTGCCGGATACAACAGTTCCATCTAGTGTATCAGCAGCCTGAGCTGTGATCATGGTTCCGAGAGCCAGTGTTGCAGCGAGAGCTGCGATGCAAAATTTTTTCATAAACGTACCTCCTGGGATTTCGTCTTTTGGTACAAAAATGCACATAAAATATATGTAGATTTGTCCTTTTCATATAGATATATCCTAATATGGAAACTGGAAAGAGTCAATGGGATTTAAAGGAAATTTTCGGAGCCCTATATATGCGCAGAAAGGTATTGTCATTTTTTTTTTAGTGTGATAAAATGAGTGGCACAGTTTTTGATTCGTTTTTGCTTTATATGGAGGCAGATATGAAATATAAGTGTCTGATCTTTGATCTGGATGGAACGCTGGTAAACTCGATCCATGCTCTGACATACTGTACGAACCTTTCACTGGAGAAGTTTGGGCTCGGTCCTTTGACAGAGGAACAGATGATGACCATTGTCGGCGATGGATATAAAATGCAGATGAAACGTTCCCTCGCGGCCTGCGGAGATACGGATGAGGCGCACTACGAGGCGATCCTCCCTGTATATATGGAGATATTCGGAAAATACTGTAACTATGAGATGCATCCTTACGATGGAATCGTGGAGCTCACCTCGAAGGCGAAAGAGCTGGGTTTAAAGATTGCTGTTGTATCCAACAAGCCTGATGCCCAGGCGAAGAAGACCGTAGAATATGTATTCGGCGCGGGATATTTTGACACGGTGATCGGGGAGCAGGAGGGCGTTCCGAAGAAGCCGGACCCGTCGGGAGCGTTGAAGGCGGCGAAGATCTGTGGCGCGGACCCGTCAGAGTGCCTGTATTTTGGAGATACGAATACGGACATGAAGACTGGAAAGAACGCGAAGATGACGACGGTGGGAGTTCTCTGGGGATTCAGGGGCCGTGAGGAGCTTGCGGCATTCCAGCCGGAATTTCTGCTTGAGAAACCGCTTGATATCTTAACGGAGATTGAAAAGTAGCTGTTTGGCAGACCTGTGCAGATGCGGCATGACTTATCAATGTGCCATAAAAAGGTGACAGCAGTAAGCGGATTTATTTATATATAGTGATGACTGCAGGAAAAACTGCGCAGGAAACAAAGAGCTGCTATTAAAAATAAAAGACAGTAACATGAAAATTCGGACCTTGCGTAAACTATGCTTAAAACAGCAGCCCGCGCGTTAGATACCGGAGGAAATGGATTGAAGGATTTTAGAAAAACAAGACGAAAACGGATAGAAGCATGGCTCACCGCAGCGATGTTTCTTTTTGGTACCCTGACAGGCTGTGGCTCTGTTAGTGACACACACGGAGATGTGGGAACTCCGAATGATGGAAAGCTGAAAATTGTAACGACCCTGTTCCCGTACTACGATTTCACGAGACAGATCGCGGGGGATGCCGTAGATCTTTCCATGGTGATCCCGGCGGGACAGGACAGTCATTCCTTTGAGCCGACACCGGCAGATATCCGCCTGATCCAGAACGCGGACCTTCTGATCTGCAACGGTGGTGCCATGGAGCAGTGGGTGAGCCAGGTTGTGGCATCCCTGGATTCGGAGAGCTTAAAGGTCATCACGATGATGGACTATGTGGATACCGTGGAGGAAGAGATCGTGGAAGGCATGGAGGACGCAGGTGAGGAACATCACCACAGCCATGCGTCGGCAGACGATACCCATGATGACCACGACCATGATGAGGCGGTCCATGCTGATGACGATGATCATGATCACGATGCGGAAGATCATGATCATACGGATGATGAGCACGATGATGATGCGGACTACGAGATCGAATACGACGAGCACATATGGACCTCTCCGGTGAATGCCATGAAGATCACCCAGGTGATCACGGACACGCTTCAGGAGATGGACCCGGCAGACGCGGACATCTTTGCGGCAAATGCAGAGGATTATCTCGGGAAACTTGAGAATCTCGACCAGGAATTCCGCGATGTGGTAAACGGCGCGGACTTAGACCTCATTGTCATGGCGGACAAGTTTCCGCTCCGCTATTTTGCGGACACTTACGGACTCCGGTACAGGGCTGCGTTTTCCGGCTGCGCCTCCGACACTGAGCCAAGCGCAAAGACCATCGCATACCTGATCGACAAGGTGCGGGAGGAACAGATCCCGGCGGTCTATTACCTGGAACTCTCCAGCCACCGGGTGGCGGAGATCATCAGCGAGGAGACCGGTGCGAAGCCGCTGTTATTTCACTCCTGTCATAACGTGACGAGAAGAGAGTTTGATAACGGTGTCACCTATCTGGAACTGATGGAACAGAATGTTGTCAATTTACGGGAAGGACTTTATCGATGAACCAGCCATTATTAAAATGTGAACATGTGGATTTTGGATATGAAAATTATGACGTGGTGAAGGACGTATCCATGGAGATCAATCCTGGGGACTATCTCTGCATCGTTGGCGAGAACGGATCCGGAAAGAGCACCCTGATGAAAGGACTCTTAGGACTCATAAAGCCCACCGGCGGTGTCCTGACGCTGGCGGACGAGTTGAGACGGTCCGGAATCGGATATCTCCCGCAGCAGACCCCGGCCCAGAAGGATTTCCCTGCGACGGTACAGGAGGTCGTGATCTCCGGCTGCCTTGGAAAGCGTGGAAACCGACCGTTTTACTCGATGGAAGAGCGGAAGCTTGCGGCAGTCAATATGGAAAAGCTCGGAATCACGGATCTCAAAAAGAGCTGCTACCGGGATCTCTCCGGCGGACAGAAACAGCGAACCCTGATCGCGCGGGCCCTCTGCGCTACGGATAAGCTCCTGATCCTGGACGAGCCGATCACGGGACTTGACCCGGCATCCACCCAGGATTTCTATGCGGTGATCCGCCATCTAAACAGGGACGAGAAGGTGGCTGTCCTCATGGTCTCCCACGATATCGGAAATATCGTGACCCAGGCCAACAAGATCTTACAGTTGAAACAGACGGTCCAGTTTACGGGACCGTGGATGAAGTATAAAGAAATCGGATTCGGAGAATTCCTCGGAGGTGAGAACTAAATGGGACTTTACAGGAAATGTTTTCCTATCCGTTTCTCGATGCGGGCGATGATCGGCGGTATCTGTATCTCGCTCTGCGCATCGCTCCTGGGAGTCAGCCTTGTGCTGAAACGGTATTCAATGATCGGTGACGGACTGTCCCATGTTTCCTTTGGGGCACTCTCTATCGCGGTGGCCTTTAACTGGGCGCCTCTCGCGGTATCGATCCCGGTGGTGGCAGCGGCGGCGGTCCTGCTTCTTCGGATCACGGGAAACGGAAAGATCAAGAGTGACGCGGCGATCGCGATGATCTCCGCAGGATCTCTCGCCATCGGTATCATCGTCACATCCCTGACGACGGGAATGACGACGGATGTCAGCAGCTATATGTTCGGAAGTATTTTAGCAATGAGCCGCGAGGACATGTACTTAAGCGTAGTCCTGTCCCTGGTGGTCCTCGGCATGTTTGTGATCTGCTACAACAAGGTCTTTGCCGTGACCTTCGATGAGAGCTTCGCGAAGGCGACGGGGGTGCGGGTTTCCGCCTATAACCTTTTGATCGCGGTCCTGACCGCCATTACGATCGTTCTCGGCATGAGAATGATGGGGGCCATGCTGATCTCGAGCCTTGTGATCTTCCCGGCACTGACATCCATGCGGGTGTTTAAGAGCTTTTTCGGCGTTGTGGTATCTTCGGGTGTTGTGTCGGTGGTGTGCTTCTTTATCGGACTTATTCTTTCCTATGTATATTCGATCCCGGCGGGAGCCAGTGTTGTTGTGGTGAACCTGGCGATGTTCGGGGGGTTCAGTGTCGTTCAGATGGTGAAGCAGTCGAGATAGGGGAGAAACAGCAGGATGCCAGCAGATATGTAATCGCAAGCGCTCAATGAGGCTGGATTTTGCCAGATCCTGAAGACTGTACAAGAAAACAATATTATATGAGAAAATTTCTCGTATTTCTGCCGCTTTCCAGACATCCGCTGGAAGCGGCAGTACTTGACTTTGTTAGAAAATGTGTTAAAGTTAGTAATTGGTAATGAAAAATGAAAGTGCGGCAGTGGATCTGGTCTGTATACAGTATAAAATTAAGGCGGACAGATAAAAATACAGGAATGCCGCGCGGATGGCAAGAAAGAGGTGTCATTATGACAAAAATTGATATTATCTCCGGTTTCCTCGGAGCCGGAAAAACAACATTTATAAAGAAGCTTCTGAAAGAAGCAATTGCGGGCGAGAAAGTAGTCCTGATCGAGAATGAATTTGGTGAGATCGGTATCGACGGCGGTTTCTTAAAGGATTCCGGCATTGAGATCCGTGAGATGAACTCCGGATGCATCTGCTGTTCCTTAGTCGGTGATTTCGGACGTTCCTTAAATGAAGTCCTTACAAAGTATACACCGGACCGTGTAATTATCGAGCCGTCAGGTGTCGGCAAGCTTTCCGACGTCATGAAGGCAGTCTGCGACGTTGCGGGCGAGATCGACGTTGTATTAAATGGTTCCGTGACAGTCGTTGATGCTCAGAAGTGCAAGATGTATATGAAGAACTTTGGTGAGTTCTTCAACAACCAGATCGAGAGCGCAGGAACCATCGTGTTAAGCCGTACCGATGTCGCTGACGCAGACAAGGTCGCTCAGTGTGTGGAGATGATCCGCGAGAAGAACCCGAAGGCAGCTATCGTTACAACTCCGATCGACAAGCTCACAGGCGAGCAGCTTCTTGAGATCATTGAGAAGCCGACAGATGATATGGCTGAGAAGCTCCTTGAGGAGGTAAAAGAGGGCCATCACCATCATCATGACGATGACGACGAGGAGTGCTGCTGTGGCCACCACCATCACCACCACGATGACGATGATGACGACGAAGATGAGCATGAGCACCATCATCACCACCATGACGATGACGAAGAGTGTGAGTGCGGCCACCACCATCACCACGATGATGACGATGATGACGACGAAGATGAGCATGAGCACCATCATCACCACCATGACGATGACGAAGAGTGCGGATGCGGCCATCACCATCACCACGATGATGACGATGATGAGCACGAGCACCACCATCACCATGACGGCGAGTGTGGATGCGGCCACCACCATCACCACCACGATCATGACGCCGACGAGGTATTCACAAGCTGGGGTCTTGAGACAAACCGTACCATCACAAAGGAGAAACTCGAGTCCCTGTTACAGGAACTCGCACATTCCGAGAAGTACGGCCAGGTTCTCCGCGCAAAGGGAATGCTGCCGGATGCGGACGGAACATGGTACTACTTCGATCTTGTTCCGGAAGAGACCGAGATCCGCACAGGCGCTCCGATCTACACAGGAAAAGTGTGCGTGATCGGTTCCAACCTGAAGGAAGACGAGTTAAAGGCTGCGTTTGAGGCTTAATGAACGTATTCTGCCAGGGTCAGGCTGCCAGATCTGCAGAACCTGTTCAGTGGCAGTTCCTGTCTGCGCAAGACGTGGGCAGGAACCATTTTATATAATTAGGAGAATAAGACAGTGAAACAGCAGGAAAAAATGCCGGTATTTGTCATCAACGGCTTTCTGGAAGCGGGAAAGACCCAGTTCATCACAAATACTTTACAGCAGGACTATTTCCAGGCCGACGGTACGACCGTTCTGATCCTCTGCGAGGAAGGCGATACGGAGTACGATAAGGAAATCTTAAAGAAAACAAGAACAAAGATCGTTACCGTGGAAGATATCTCCGAGATGGACGAGGATTTCTACGGACGGATCGAGGCATTATATGACCCGGCCCGCGTGCTCATCGAGTGGAACGGAATGTGGCCGCAGGATCAGCTGCAGCTCCCGGATACCTGGGAACTCTTCCAGCAGATCACGATCATCGACGGCTCCACCTTCGAGCTCTATTTAAGCAACATGAAGCCGCTCTTAGCGCTCCTTGTAAAGCGCTCCGAGCTTGTGATCATGAACCGCTGCGATGAAGTCAGCGATGAGAACATCACCCGCTACCGCCGCGGCTTAAAGGCTTTAAACCCGCAGGCAGAGCTGATCTTCGAGGACGCGGAAGGCGAGATCGAGCAGGAGGTTCTGGAAGAGGATCTTCCGTACGACATGAAGGCAGATGTGATCAAGATCGATCCGAAGGATTACGGCATCTGGTACATCGACGCCATGGATAAGCAGGACCGCTACGAGGAAAGTTGTGAGAGTTCACCGGTATGGTATTAAAATCCCCGGAATTCCCGAAGAACTATTTCGTTCCGGGCGAATGGCGATGACATGCTGCAGGCAGATATGACATTTTAGGATTTATCTGCAAGGCGCGTGAGGCGAGAAACCTTGAGACAAAGCAGTGGGTCAAGGTCCGTGCGAAGATCGCATACGAGTTCTGGCCGGACTACGACGGTGTCGGTCCGGTGCTCTACGCCGAGAGCGTGGAACCGGCGCAGGAGATCAAAGGATATTGTGCAGTTCTAAATGAAGATTTCAGCTGAAAACAGAAAATGCAGAATAATACCGGGTACGCTGGATGGAAAACTGTCCAGCGTATTTTGATTTTCTCGAATTCCGAAGAAGCTGCCGTTGGCAGGCTCTGCGGGTTCCCATGTATTCAGAAGGGACTTCCAGTGAAAGCTTTAGCGGATATAAACAAAAGAAACGGACTTCATGAGCCATATGAGATATGACTTTTGAAGTCCGTTTTTAATTCCAGGTCTAATTCATCGGTGCCACCGGAACCGGCCGTTCGCGGTCGAAGACCTGGGTCACATCGAAGAGGTCGCTTAAGTGGTCTTTTCGGTTCGTCTCCGGCAGGTCGTAGTACATGCGGTAGCCGTCCAGGTTCGGCGTCCCTGGCGGAGATAGTCAGATCAAACTGTACCCAGTACTGGCTGGAGTCTACATTGCAGAAGTAGCGGAAGCCCAGCTCATCGGAGATATGCGTTTTTCATTTTTTCCATTGTGTACGGATGCCAGTCGCCAACATCTGATCCGAATGGGTAGAGCAGGATATCCGTCTTTCCGATCAGGGATTCCACCCTGGAGGCCCACTTATCGGAGTCCGTCTTCACATCCTCAAAGGAGCGTTTCCCGAAATTGATATGTCCCCAGCTGTGGGAGGCGAGCTCCCATCCGTTGTCCCTGAGACACTGTGTCACCTGGCGGACCGTCTCTTTATCGGCTTCATAATTTGGGTTAGAACTCTCATAGGACGGATCCGTCCGGTATCCCAGAACGCCCTGATATCCGGTAAAACGCCAGGACCGCCCGGGCACCCGGTAGGAAAAATCGGGGTGTTCCAGTGAAGTCCTCAAGGGCGGCACGAGATCATAAGAGCCCACCGACACGGAGCCGTCATCCATCACCATCTCAGGTCGGCTTTCCGTTCTCACCCACGATCATCCGACTTGCGAACCATCACCGTCCATATACTCGTAATAGCAGAGGTCATCCTGGGACATGACGAAAGGAATCTTTCCGGGCGGCAGCATAATATCTCCGCCACCATCTTCGCTATTGCCGTTTTCGTCCGTCACCTCGTGGGCAATATCGTGGAGCTTACGAGAACATATCCTTTCGTACATGGAATCCAGGATCTTTAAAAATTCGCTCTTCGTGGTCATCACTGGTTGTAGCCCTTGGAATCCGCGTCCCCGTCGAAGGCTTTGGAGTTATCCATGATCAGGTGGAAGAACACAGGGTGATCTTGTTTACATCCGCCCGGACGAGTGTGGATTTTGTCTCCTCAGCAAGGCGGCGAGTTCCTTCACATCGGAATTCTCCGCGTAATCCGGGTTGGAGTTTAAGATCTCGATGGCAGCATCGTAGTCGTAGGTGACGAATTTTGCGTGAGCGCTGTTTAAAATCCCATCCAGGGCAGTATCGCCTGTATTGTAGGCGGCAGCCGGTGCGGCAGCTTCCTGTGACTCCGGAGAAGCGTCTTCTCCGGATCCGCTCTCCGCAAGTGAAACAGTCGTTTTATCATCTCCGGACGGATCGGATTCCGCCGAAGATTCAGAAGTGTTGTTTTTCAACTGTGTGGATAAGTGGCCTCCTTTTTTAAAGAGGAGCAGTCCGCCGATTCCCAGGAGAAGCACTCCGAGAACGATCAGCAGTATCGTAATATGAACTGTCCGCCGCCGTTTCCGCAGCTTTTCGCGGCTTGAAATATATGCGCGGCGCCTTTCAAAATCATTATTGTATTCCAAAATATCACCTCGTAATTTAATTTGTAACCGCCGTCCTTTGTCAGACAGAACAACGGATAAAATTCTGTATTTATTACTTCTATCATAGCACAACCCCATGTCCGACGCTACGAGAAATAGAAAAATTAAGCATTTTGTAAGCAGTGACATAAAGGGGGATGTCCGGGCCATATTTTATAAGGAGAAAACTGGCTGAGAACATGAAAAGCGTGCCGCAGGGCGGAATAAAATGGCGTCCGGGCGGAGAAATTTTATGGAACAGCAGGCAGGTCGGGAGTAGAAATATGAGAGTGGGAAAAAGAAGCATTTGTGGGATCATGGCCGGAATCCTGTTCATGATGGAACCGGTGAGCGGATATGGGATGATGAGGGAAGGGACGTGGAAAAAGGATATAAGAAATCAGATCATGGAAATACAGCAGATGCAGCCGGAGCTGACACCGTACACCGGCCCGGAGATCACGGCTCCGTCCGCAATCCTCATGGAGGCATCCACGGGGACCGTGATCTGCGAGAAAAACGCGGATGAGCCGAGAAATCCCGCCAGTGTCACAAAGATCATGACGCTGATTCTGATCTTCGACGCCCTGCAGTCAGGGAAGATCCGTCTGACAGACGAGGTGGTGACAAGCGCCCACGCGAAATCCATGGGCGGATCCCAGGTGTTCCTGGAGGAGGGCGAGATCCAGACAGTGGAAACTCTGATTAAGTGCATCGTCATCGCCTCCGGCAACGACGCGTCGGTGGCAATGGCTGAGTTTATCGGAGGCGATGAGGGGACTTTTGTGAGGATGATGAATGAGCGGGCGAAAGGCCTGGGGATGGAGCACACGAAGTTCATTGACTGCTGCGGACTCACGGACTCCCCGGAACATGTGACTACGGCGAGGGACATCGCGCTGATGTCCAGGGAACTTATCACAAAATACCCGCAGATCACAAACTATACGACGATCTGGATGGAGAATATCACCCATGTGACGAAGCAGGGGACAAAGGAGTTCGGTCTCTCCAACACAAATAAGCTCTTAAAGATGGCGACGAATTTCGAGGTGACGGGGCTGAAAACAGGTTCCACCAGTATCGCAAAATACTGTCTCTCCGCCACAGCAAAAAAGGACGGCGTGGAGCTTATCGCCGCGATCATGGCGGCACCGGACTATAAGGCGAGATTTAAGGACGCGGTGACGCTTTTAAACTATGGGTTTGGAAACTGCAGGCTCTATAAAGATGAGACGCCGCCGGAGCTTCCGAAGATTCCGGTGACAGGCGGAAAAGTGGCGGAGGTGGAACTTTCCAGCGAGAGCAGCACATATCATCTGGGACTTCACGGCGAGGACTTTTCCGGCGTGGAGCGGGAACTGATGCTGGAAGAGAGCGCAAAGGCCCCAGTAAAGGCGGGAGACCAGCTTGGAACGCTGCGCTACCGGTTTAATGGGGAGGAGATCGGAAACATCCCTGTCATTGCGGTCCGGGATGTGGATCCCGCGGGATTTTCTGACTATGTGAAGTGGATGATGGGATGGTGGAGAATGAGAGGAGAGGAAGTATAAAAATATCGGAGAGATCTGAATTTAAATGATTAGTAACCTCAGTACTTTCATAGTTACAAGCAAAAATCATTCGAGATCGGCTGCGCCGATGGGATTTTTGCCTTCCAGCTTATGTTTTCTTACGGTCAGCGCAGCAAGTGCGCAGACCTGCTGAACAGTTACAATGATTAAAAAAATTCAGATCTCTCCGATTAAAAAGTTATTTCTCTGCGGCTGCCTTCGCAAACTCCGTCTTCACAAGATCCTCATAAGGAACCCGCGTGTCAAGCTCACCGGCTTCCTCCAGAATGTTCTCAAGAAGCTCAAAGCTTTCCTTCTCAAAGACCGTATTTCCTTTCCAGGTATCCTGCTCTTTGTAACGGTCCACGATGATGGCGATCTTTTCGGTGTCGGTCTCCTTAAACTGCGGTTTGATCGTCTCGGCAATCTCCTCGGCGGAGTGGGTATTCACGTAGTCGAGGCCTTTCTGGATCGCGTTTGTGAATTTCTGGATGATCTCCGGGTGCTTTTCGATATAGCTCTTCTTGGCACTGTAGGCCGTGTAGGGCACATAGCCGGAATCTTTTCCGAGGGATGCGACTACATAGCCGTTTCCTTCCTGCTCCAGGGCAGTGGCGAAGGGCTCAAACTCGACGGTGTAGTCGGAATCATTGCTGGTGAACGCCGCCGCGGTGAGACCGAAGCTGATGCTCTGGTCGATGGAGAGATCTTTTGTGGGATCGATGCCGTTCTTCTTTAAGATATACTCAAAGACCATCTGGGGCATGCCGCCGGCGCATATAAACTCTTTCCGATGAGGTTTCCCGCCGTCAATACCGGTGTCCGTCCAACGAGGAAGTTCCCAGCCCGCTGGGTGAGCTGGGCGAAGTTTACGGCGTAGTCATCATCGCCCTGGATATAAGTATAGATACTCGCCTCAGATCCCATGAACCCGATGTCCGCATCTCCGGATACCAGGGCTGTCATGACCTTGTCAGCCCCTGCACCGTTTACCAGTGTCAGATCGATTCCCTCCTCCTCAAAATACCCCAGCTCGATGGCGGCATACTGGGGGGCGTAGAAGATGGAGTGGGCAACCTCATTTAAAGTCACGGGAGTTAAAGATGATTCCGCGTTCTTCTTACATCCGGCAAGCAGAGCCGCCGCCGTAAACACAAAAAGAACCGGTGCAAGAATTTTTCTCATAATACCAAAAGACCTCTCTTTGCGATCGTTCTATATGTTCAGTGTATGAGAAATGCCGGAAAGGGTGCAAAAGATCATGATTCCTGCGGTGCCTTGACGCAGCATAAAGCAATAGGAAAAACCTATAGCAGACCCTGAGTACATCCAATTAGACAGATTTTCCAACATATGGTACTATTTCCTTGCAACCAGATAGGATGGTTGGTAAATGAAAATAAGAAATTTTTCGGGAATGAAATGCGATGTCCCGATCCGGAATAAGAGGAGGAAAATCACTATGGCAAAGAAAACAAGAGCAGAGAGAAACTTCAAATTTGAGACATTACAGCTTCATGTAGGACAGGAGCAGCCGGATCCGGTGACAGACGCGAGAGCAGTTCCGATCTACCAGACCTCTTCCTATGTATTCAGAAACTGTGAGCATGCGGCAGCACGTTTCGGACTCACAGACGCAGGCAACATCTACGGAAGACTGACAAACCCGACTGAGGATGTTTTCGAGAAGAGAATTGCAGCATTGGAGGGCGGCGTTGCGGCACTGGCAGTTGCCTCCGGCGCGGCAGCAGCAACCTATGTATTCCAGAACCTTGCTCATGCAGGTGACCACATCGTTGCGGCCAAGAACATCTACGGCGGAACATACAACCTTTTAGCGCACACACTTCCGGAGTACGGCGTGACGCAAATGACGCCTCGTTGACCCGTTCAACTACGAGGAAGTTGAGAACGCGATCCAGGAGAACACAAAAGCGATCCATATTGAGACACTTGGAAACCCGAACTCCGATGTTGTTGATATCGAGAAGCTGGCTTCCATCGCCCACGCACATAAGATCCCGCTGGTTGTCGACAATACGTTCGCGACTCCGTACCTTGTAAGACCGATCGAGTACGGCGCAGATATCGTATTCCATTCCGCGACAAAATTCATCGGCGGCCACGGAACCACCATCGGCGGTGTCATCATCGACAGCGGCAACTTCGACTGGGAAGCAAGCGGAAAGTTCCCGTCCTTAGTTGAGCCGAACCCGAGCTACCACGGCGTAAGCTTCGTAAAGGCAGCAGGAAGAGCAGCATTCGTTACAAAAATCCGCGCGATCTTACTTCGTGATACAGGAGCAACGATCTCC
>SCPN01000691.1_pt1 | contig 28107 bp, 29 predicted proteins | sample 6106831 | NCBI WGS metagenome assembly SCPN01 (sample SAMN10720447, study PRJNA508395) | human gut metagenome | isolation source: Participant 1, 0 month
GGAAATGATCGTCATTTCAAAATCAATACCAAACTGTTCCAGTACCTCGGCAGCCTGTGCCATGATCGGCATATCAGAGTCACTGCCCATTACAATTCCAACTTTTGCCATTGTTTTTTCTCCTTATGAGTGTAACGATTATTGATAAGTCGTTCTAATAAATAGCTTTTTAGTAACAATATTTCCTTATCAATCATAATACAAGGTTTTTTTATGCGCGTCAAGTAGGAATCCGTAGATTCTGCCAACTTCATGCAGTGATGTGATACTGCAAAATATAATATTCTTCCCATCCATCGGTCTGTCAGCGGCTTTTCCTGGGATCACAAGTGTCCACACTCAGTGTAATCATGTAAAAACACCCTGAAATACATAAATGAATTACATATTTCAGGGTGTCCTGTCATCAGCTGCATAACCACTGTGTTCATAATTTTCTCTATGCTATTCCGGTTTTGCAGTCTGATAAAACTTTTTGTAACGATTCTGTATCTTCACAGTTACAACTTTTTCTTATTTTTCATCCAACGGCCTATTTAATTCATCCAGCCCCGCCAGCACAAACCTTCCGTCCAGAATAATATCTGTCTTCGTTCCGTCTGTATGGACTGCGGAAATTCTCTCCAGCTCCTTATATGGGATCGTGATATCCGTGTGGACGCCGAAGTACGCCTTCGAGACATCTTCCTTCCTTAATATAGAAACTTCGTTGTCTCTCGCGATCATCTCCTTGCCGTCCGGATTGTACATCGGGCTGTCCTCAGACCAGCTGTAGCAGGTGTCGCCAACTGCAAAGTGCGGTCCCATCTTCTCGACGATAAGGATCGGCAGGCGGTCCAGAATTCCAAACTTCTCCGCCATCGCGTAGGCCGTCGTGTTCGTTCCGATGGCAAACTCACCGAGGGGCAGCGTCTCATGACCGTTCATGATTCCCTGCACGATGAGACGGTGTCCGGCTTCCTGATCGATCACTCCATTTTCCACGAAGTTATCGCATACCGCTGAAACCACACGGCCGTCCTTGAATTCCATGCGGAGGTTCCGGTACTGGATATCTCCGATATAAACCGTTCCCACATTTAAGATTCCGTTCGTTCCCGCAAGCTTCGGGGAAGTGAACACCTCGCCAAGCGGAATATTTACATCCGCCACACAGTTCTCAAACTTTGTCTGCTTTTCCGGGTTGGAAATCGCAGTCAGCTGGACCTGCATGTTCGTCTGGTTCTCCCCTTTTCCGGTGATCTCCACATACTCCGCCGCATCGAGAACATCAATAATCTTCTGCTGCATGTCACGGTAAAGTTCGTAATCCAGGGTGTTGATCCGGATCGTCTCCTTAAAGATCTCCGGGAACAGTTCCCCGATTGCCGGAACCGGGAACGCGATGATCGTAAAGCTCGTCTCATCCCCCGGAATATATTCGTTCACCACCGGCATAGAGAGATTCCTGTACTCCAGATAAAGGTTCTGCTGTTTCTCCGTAAACGCCCATGCCTCCGGCTTATTCACTGGCTCAAAGCCCGGCTCGCCGAAGGTCTCGATGACCGCCGGTCCCGCGTAAGCGGCTGCGTCCTCTTTATACTGCTCGTAGGCCGTCTTTAAGACACCGATCTTCCGGTCACGGAACGCCTTATCCATATAGACTGCGCTGTCATAACGATGGTCATAATCATACTGTCTGTTCGGGGAAGAGGATGCGTATCCGCTGTGTCCTGCCGGATTCCGGTTGATGCTGCCCACAGCACTTCTGCAAAAGATCACCGAAAGCCCCGCTGACTCGAAATTTTTTACTGCCTGGCGTACCATGCGTTCAAAACCGATCGGATAACGCACTGACACCGTCTTCTTCTTCGAAAGATCCCGGCCCATGACCTCAAATCCACGGATATATCCGTCAGTATAGGTATCTGCCATCTTCCTGATCTCTTCCTCCGGCAGGCTGTTTAAGAACGCCGCTGTCTTCTCCTCTTCCGGGGAAATATACGCACCGAACCGGTAGAGATACGAGAGATCGGAAAGGTCACTCTCCATGATGATCTTTTTCGCGAAGTCAAGCTTTGGATCCACGCCTTCCTGTACACGGTAAGTCAGAGTCCATCACAGTAGTCGCTGGCGCTCCAGTAGAGCACGTCCTTGATCTCCTTCGCTGCCGGAAGTGTTCTCGCCCAGAGATTGTTGAGATCCTCGATCAGTGCCTCGTTTCCGATCACGATCCAGAACACGTCCCTCAAACGCGTAAATGATATCCCCGCGGATCTCCGCATAGAGATAGGAAAGAAGCTTCCGTACCTCCCCCAGTGTGTCTTCACCGCGTAAGCCGGATGTATAGCTTGTCTCATAGTTTTCCGGAAGAACATCCGCATAAAGCTTATGGTTTAACGTTCTTCCCTCTTCCAGTGTCATCTGATCCAGGCTTCCGTCCTCTTTCGCCTTTAAGACCTCGCCGCACTGGATAATGAACTCTGTCACTTTTCTAAAATAATCCCGGTAGTTTTCTGGTACCGTCTCTTCCGTCAGAATTTCCTGGATCCGCGCCATGGAAAGGTCATAGCGCTCTCTGATCAGATCTTGTTCCATGTGTCATGCCTCCATTTCACGTTCATTTTCCGCACCTGAAAAAGATGCGCTCCGGACCGCTGTTCCCGGTTCCGCCCTGTCATCTTTACAGCGCAAACACGATCATCAGTACCCACACCAGCAGCAGGATCCCCGCCGCCGCAAGGCTGATCTTCGCCAGAAGATAATTCTTCTCTTTCTCCATCATGGCAAATACACCATAGACCACCGATGACACCGCAATGATAATACTGCAAAAACCCAGAGCCGCAGCCGCAAGCGGTGCATTCCCCTGGGTATAGTACGAAAAGCTGATGGCGGCGGCATAAAAGACAAGTGCCGCCGCTGCGAGCCCTGCCGCCACAAAACTATTCTTTGCAAACGGCTTTTTTATATACGATACTTTATTTCCGATTCGTTCCACTGTATCTCTCCCAAACGCCTCTCGCAAGGACAAAAATAATATACCCGGCAAAACCACCGATGGTATTTAAGAGCAGGTCATCCACATCAAAGCTTCCGACTTTGCCGACAAGCTGCATCGTCTCCACAAGAAGACTCATGGCAAAGCTTAAGAGTACTGTGATATACCAGTGTCTCGTCCGCACCCAGATGACCGGCAGAAAAAAGCCAAAGGGCATAAATGCCAGCACGTTGCCGAAAATATTCAAGAACACCGCGCGCCAGCCAAGAATGTTCCTGTATAAAAGAAAGCGCCGAATCTCTTTAAAAAGGGTCAGGTTGTAGGAATATTCGGCCCTCGCGTCGGGGCTGCGCCCCATTTCTTCGGCGAAAAACAGGAAATATGTCAGCAGAACCAGATACAGGACAAAAAGAACCGCCCCGAGAATCCGATGTCTGTGTTTTTTCATTTTCAAATTCTCCATTCCCACCAAAACAGGGTTCCTGTTTCGTGGTCCTTCTCTCCGATACTCCGAATTTTGCAGGAAAGGAGATGCCGCCATAAAGGCCACATCTCCCACTCCGTTCATTTCACTTTTCAGGCATGCTTCACCGCTCTTTTTGTTTTCACAGCCGCGTTAAAACCGCCCTGATCCGATTAAAACGTAATCTCAGATTTTCTCTTAAGAAGCAGTGCCCCGTTCACGATCGCGATGATCCCGGCAGCAAGTCCGACAGATGCAACGATAACTCCAACCGCGATGCTCGCTGCCCCTGTGTTTCTCATGGTCTTATAAATTTTTTCCATAAAACCGCTCCTTCTTATTTTACGCCATACTGCTCATAGTATGCGTCAATGGCTGCCTTTAATGTGTCGTCGATGATAACTTTTCCCTTGTACTCTTTGTTGTAAAGGTGCTCAACTACTTCCTTCATGGTTACGATCGCTGTTGTGCGGAAACCGTATTTCTCCTGGATCTCGGTAAGAGCGGACTTCTCGCCTTTACCTCTCTCGCAGCGGTCTACGGATACAACAAGACCGAGAACATCGACATCGCCCTGTGCCTTGATGATCGGAAGTGTCTCCTCGATGGATGTACCCGCTGTTGTCACGTCCTCGATGATAACGACCTTGTCACCGTCAGCGATCGGGCTGCCGAGAAGGATTCCCTTGTCACCGTGGTCTTTTACTTCTTTTCTGTTGGAGCAGTACTTGATGTCCGCGCCGAAGTGCTCACTGATCGCCATGCTTGTTGCAACGGTCAGCGGGATTCCCTTGTAAGCCGGTCCAAAGAGAACATCGAAGTCTGTTCCGAATGTATCATTGATTGCCTTCGCGTAGTACTCGCCGAGCTTTCTGAGCTGGGCGCCTGTGCGGTAGAAGCCTGTGTTTACGAAAAACGGTGTCTTTCTTCCGCTCTTTGTTACGAAATCTCCAAATTTTAATACGCCGCAATCAACCATGAATTCAATAAATTCCTGCTTGTACTTTTCCATGACCTAAAAACTTCCTTTCAAAATAATATTCTTAGTGCACAGCACCAATTAACTCGTGGATATCTTCCACACCGTACTTCTTCATGTACGCCTCGATGCCCTCGATCACCTGGATCGTCGTATCCGGGTTGATGAAATTCGCGGTTCCGATGGACACTGCTGTCGCGCCTGCGAGGATGAACTCCAGCGCGTCCTCAGCCGTCATAATGCCGCCCATTCCGATCAGCGGGATCTTCACAGCGTTGGCGACCTGATATACCATGCGGACAGCCACCGGTTTGATCGCCGGGCCGGACATACCGCCGGTCTTGTTTGCCAGGGCGAATGTACGCTTGTTGATATCGATCTTCATTCCCGTGATGGTGTTGATCAGAGATACCACATCCGCTCCGCCTGCCTCAACGGCTCTCGCCATCTCAGCGATATCCGTAACGTTCGGGGAGAGCTTCATGATCACCGGCTGCTTTGCGACCTTCTTTACCGCCTTTGTGATCTGCTCCGCGCATTTCGGATCCTGGCCGAATGCGATTCCGCCCTCTTTTACGTTCGGGCAGGAGATATTGATCTCGAGCATATCCACGTCAGCGTCAGCGAGACGCTCCACAACATCCACATAGTCGCTCTCGGACTTTCCGCAGACATTAACGATGATCTTTGTGTCATGCTGTCTTAAGAACGGAACGTCGCGCTTCATGAACACGTCGACACCCGGTCCCTGAAGACCGATAGCATTTAACATTCCGCCGTAAACTTCCGTCACTCGCGGGGTCGGATTTCCCGGCCACGGCACGTTTGCGATTCCTTTTGTTACAACAGCGCCGAGACGGTCAAGATCGATCATCTCGCCGTATTCCATACCGGAACCAAAGGTACCGGAACAGGTCATAACCGGGTTCTTTAACTCTACACCGGCAAGTGTTACTTTTGTATTCATGCCTGCTCCTCCTTCTTGATCATGATGCCGGAGGCGATGCGCTCGCGCTGCTCATCCGGAGTCAGAAGTTCTACCTCTTCAGCGCGGAATACCGGACCGTCCTTGCAGATTCTCTTGTTTCTCACGTTACTGTGCTCATCAATGTCCTTGCTGTGGCATACACAGCCAAGCCCAGACAGGCACCGATTCCGCATGCCATCTTTTCTTCCAGAGAGATATAGCACTCGATCCCGTTCTCCATTGCGTAAGTCTTTAATGCCTTTAACATCGGGGTCGGTCCGCATGCGTAGATAATAGCCGCGGTAAGCTTCTCCGCGCGGATCGCGTCGATGACATTTCCCTTTGTTCCGACACTTCCATCCTCTGTCGCAATCACGACATCGGCGTATTTGCGAAGCTCGTCCGCGAGGAAGGTCTCTTTATCTCTGTAACCGATGACTGCTGTCTTCTCGCAGTCCAAGTTCTTAGCAAGCTCTAACATCGGCGGGATTCCGATTCCGCCGCCGATCAGGAATGCTTTTTTCTTCTTTAAGGGGAATCCATTTCCCAGCGGTCCCATAATATCGAGGGTATCGCCTTCTTTGTATGCGGAAAATTCCTTTGTTCCGGCTCCCGCGATGCGGTAAACGATCCGAAGTCTTCCATTCTCCTTGTCCGCCTCGCAGATACTGATCGGACGCGGCAGAAGCTTTGACTGGTCATTGGTGTAAACAGCGATAAACTGTCCCGGTACGGCTGCTTTTGCCATCTCCGGTGCGTCAAGCCACATGCTGTAGATTCCTCTGCCAGTTTTTCCTGGCTGTGGATCACAGCGTTTACTTTTTTCTGTGCCATGGTTTCCTCCTGGTGGTTTACTATCAGTATTCCGGTGCTTTTCCAACTTTCCGGAACACTGTTTTTATATGGTTACAACACATCAGCCACGGACATACGCCATGGCTGATAAATTTTCAATGTACTATTATAATACGGAGTTGATATCCGCGATCATATCCACAACGGCCTGTCTGGATGCCTCTGCGAAATGTTCCGGACCGAACTTTGCGTATTTCTCCTGCTTATACGCAGCGATGATTCCTCTGGAGGAGTTTACGACAGCTCCGAGACCATCCTCGTTGAAGCAGTGCATTAAGTCTTTCGCGGTACCGCCCTGCGCGCCGTAGCCCGGTACACCAGGAAGTATGTCTTCGGCATGAGCTTTCTTAAGATCTTGCTCATCTCCGGATATGTAGCGCCGACAACAGCGCCTACGTTGCTGTAATCGCCGTCCATGCTTGCTTCGCCCCACTCAACGACCTTCTCTGCGACTAACTCGTAGAGCGGTCTTCCGTCTACAAGGCGGTCCTGGAACTCGCCGCTGGACGGGTTGGATGTCTTAACGAGAACAAAAAGGCCTCTGTCCTCATCGTTGCAGACATTGACGAACGGTTTGATTCCGTCTGTTCCAAGGTACGGGTTTACGGTGATAAAATCCGTATTAAAACCGCGGCATTCATTGCTTCCAACTTTTACACTTCCGATATGTCCAACTGCATATGCGGAGGAAGTGGATCCGATATCGCCTCTCTTTACATCTCCGATCACAAGGAGTCCCTTATTCTGGCAGTATTCGATCGTGCGGGCATATATTTTAAGACCCTCAATGCCAAACTGCTCATACATTGCAATCTGCGGTTTCACTGAGGGAATCAAATCATAAGTGTTATCAATAATTTCTTTGTTAAACTGCCATACAGCCTCGGCAGCTCCTTCCATGGTCTCGCCGAAGTCCTTAAATGCTCTCTGGACAATATGGTTCGGGATATAACCTAACATAGGGTCAAGACCGACGCAGATCGGTGCCTTTGTCTTCTGAATCTTCTGTATGAGCTGACTGATCATAGTTTCCTCCTCCGATGTAGTTGCGTTTCTACAACACCTTATTCTTTCCAATTTTAGCATATGGTGTTTCCGGTTTCAAGTAGAAATATAGAGGTTGGGAAAATTTCTGCAATTTGAGGAGAATCGGGGAATATTGTGACAGATGGGGAGGAGGCCAGACAGATGCGGTGTGGCGTTTTTCAACTATGAAACACAATCGTACAGACATACTCCCCATTCTTATAATCCTTCTTCGCAAACTGCTCCTCCACCAGCGTCTCCATGTTCATCCAGTATTCCTCTGCTGCCAGCATGATATGTGACAGCATGATTCCCATGTTGAACTCCTTGAAGGCCTTCGCTCCTTTTCCGGAGAATGGGGCGGCTTTTTTCATGAAGATGTAGAGGCGGTCGGAGTAAACGACGAAGCGCCAGGGCTGGGAGTTGAAGGAGGACGGGGCGAGGCGGGCGGCGCGGAGGATCGACTTGACCTGTTCTCCCGGTTCATCCTTGAAGGCACAGAGAGCTGCCAGGGAGTTTCTGTGGGCCATGGACGAATCGCGGAACGGCTTTTCGGATGCCTTGCCGAAGGCGATCACGAGGAAACGCTTCATTCCGTCTTTTTTGTCCTCGCCTGCTTTTGTCGCGCCGAGATAGCAGGTTCCGAGTTCCTTTGATGTAAGATAAAGGACTGCCTGCTCTGCCGCGTATCCCGCGTTCCGCATGGACAGACGGTCATCGCCGCAGTATACCGCAAGGTAGTACGGCGCTTCCGTCTTCCAGAGTCCGTGGACCTTCTGTTTTTTGTCGGTGTTGTCCACGATCTCAAATTCTACCGGCTTTTCCTCATCTAAAAGCGCTACGGTTTTCAAATACCGTTTCAACGCTTCCAATCTCTCCGGCTCAATCTTTTCCATCCGGTATTCTCTGACGGAGTACCGGTTAAAAACCCCATAAAATACCTCATAACCGCTCGCCCCTCATGCCGGATATTATCACTTTTCCCGGCAAACACTGCACCCTGATTTCATAATTGACAAACTGCAACTGCTCAGCAAGCCTGCATACTTGCTGCAATGATTTACATTTTGATACCTTTCAGTCCGTACTGCGTCGGTACGAACCAGAAATCCCTGACAAAAAATTTCTTTTTACGCCAGCTCTTCCATCTCACCCAGCAGATCTTTAAACACCTTCACAGCCTCATTCACAACCTCCGGCTCTTCCATGTCAAGACCTACAAGCTTCAGTAATTCCACCGGAGTCCTGGAACAGCCGCCTTTTAAGAAGCGGAAATAGCCGTCCTTCGTCTCCGGGTCGCCTGCCAGGATCCGTCTCGCGATGGCCATCGCCGCCGAAAATCCTGTGGCGTACTGGTACACATAGAACTGCATGTAAAAATGCGGGATCCGCTCCCACTCGTGGTCGATATCGGAGTCGATCACGGTCTCTTTCCCATAATACTCCGAATTCAGCTCATGGTAAAGGCCACAGAGCAAATCTTTTGTGAGCGGGGTTCCGTTCCAGGAAAGCTTATAAGTCTCCCACTCGAACTCCGCGAACAGGGCCTGACGGAAAAGTGTCGTGCGGAACCGTTCCGCAAGCTGGTTCACCAGATAAAACTTCTCTTTTCTGTCCTTTGCCTCGTTGATCATGTAGTTTAAGAGCAGGATCTCATTGCAGGTGGAGGCCACTTCAGCCACGAAGATCCTGTATCCTGCGTAGGTGTAGCTCTGGTTCGCGTTGGAATACCAGGAGTGGATGGAATGTCCCATCTCATGGGCCAGCGTGAGGACAGAATTCAATGTCCCATCAAAGCTCATCAGCACATACGGGTGAACGCCGTAAGCGCTGTTGGAGTACGCGCCGCTTCTTTTTCCCTCATTCTCATAGACGTCGATCCAGCGGTTCGCAAATCCTGTTCTCAAGAGATTCAGATACTCCTCTCCTAACGGCTTCAGCGCCTTTAAGATCAGCTCCTGCGCCTCCTTGTAGGTGTAGGTCTTCTCATAATCTTCCGTCAGCGGCACATAGAGATCATACATGTGGAGCTCAGAGACATTCATATAGCTCTTTCTGAATTTCATGTACCGGTGCATCAGCGGCAGAGCGTTATGGACGGACTCGATCAGGTTGTCGTAAACCTTTTCCGGGATCTCATTCCCCGCCAGGTACATGGCTCTTGCGGACGGATATTTTCTCATTCTCGCATAGAAATTTCCTTGTTTGACATTTCCCTCATAGTTTGCGGCAACGGTATTTGCGAACTGACGGTAGGAGGCGTACAGGGAATGGAACGCTGCCTCGCGGACACTCCTGTCCCTGCTCTCGATGAGCTTTCCGTATCTCGCGTGGGTCACATCCACCAGCTCCCCGTTTTCATCCTTCACCGGCTCAAATTTCAGATCCGCGTTGTTGAACAGGGCAAACACCGATGATGGAGTTCCCGAGATCTCGGAGGCGGCAGCTAAGATCGCCTCCTCCTTCTCCGATAACCTGTGAGCCTTTTTCGCCAGCAGACGTTCCAGCTGTTTCTTATAGTGGGCAAGCTCCGGAGATGCAAGAAATTCTGCCATCTTCTCATCCGGGATACTTAAAATCTCCGGATCCGCGAAGGAAGATGCCGCCATCGCTTTCACAGCCAGGGACTGGACTCTCGACACCAGCGCCTGGTTCTCGCTGACGGAGGTATCCTGGTCCCGCCTCTGCATCGCATACGCATAAAGGAGAGAAAGTGTCTCGTCCACAGACTCATCATATGTCAGATAGTTCTTCAGGTATTCCGCGGAATTTCCAAGTTTTCCCCGGTATGCCTCATACTCCTGGATCCGCTCCTCCACACCGTCCATGAGTTCCTCGAACTTTTCCAGTGATTCGATCATGTCCTCCAGTTTCCAGGTATCCTGTTCTTCGATCTCTGAACGTTTCTTTACACTCTCAGCCATGGCTTTCTCTCCTTCTTAAATCAGATCTTTTTCATGATCTAATTTTTGCACAATCCCGCGCAAAAATCCATCCCATTTTTAATTTTTTCTCAAATTATTGCGTGTCCCCCCACTCCGTTCATCACGAAGCAAAGGTCATGAATGTTCACCAGTGACAGAATTCAATGTTGGTATATTTCGTATGTAAAAGAATGTGCCCTGATACATTGATTTGCCCCGCACAGCCACATACAGCAGCTTACACATTTGCGCAGGTTCATGCATTCAGGACACATTTCTCCATTTATTGGTCGGACCAATACAGCTATAAAAATACGTCTAACGATCAGATCAATCCCGACATGATCGGCACGCTCACAACCGTCATAAGTCCTGCTACCGCGATAGACAGGCTGCTCATGGCACCTTCCACTTCACCAAGCTCCAGAGCCTTTGCTGTTCCAATAGCATGGGCGGATGTTCCCAGTGCCAGGCCTTTCGCGATCGGCTCCTTGATTCCGATGAGCTTGAACCAGCCGTCCGCAACGATATTTCCAAGAATTCCTGTGATGATGATGCTCACGATGGTCATGGTCACGATCCCACCTGCTTCCTCAGATACGCCCATTCCGATCGCTGTGGTGATGGACTTCGGAAGCAGGGATACATAGTGCACATGTTCCAGCTTAAAGATCATGGACATCACGTAGACGCTGACAACGCTTCCGATGACACCCGCGGTGATCGCCGTCGCAACAGCCGTCAAGTTTCTCTTCAACAGTTCCAGCTGCTTGTAAAGCGGGATCGCAAGGCATACCGTCGCCGGGGTCAGAAAATAGCTGATATAGGACGCTCCCTCATTATAATCCGTGTAGGTGATCCCCGTGGCCTTTAAAAACGCGATTACGAGAATGATCGCCACAAGCAGCGGATTTAACACCGGCCAGCCGAATTTCTTCTTTAATTCCATGCCGATCAGGTATGCGAAAAGACTGACAAATACTCCAAAATATAACGGCATCTCTATTTCGCCCCTTTCTTCTGTCTCTTGATGATCCACTCTGCCGTCACTCCGGTGATGGACATGACGATGAATGTGGTCACGAAGGTAATGATGAGCATCGGGATCATGACAGCCTTCAGCTCTTCGATCTTATCAATAATTCCCACAGCCGCCGGGATAAACATCACCGGCATCAGATCCAGAAGCAGGTTTCCCGTAACTTCCACGTCAGAGAGCTTAATGATTCCGCTGCACAGACCGCCAAGAAGAATGAACAGACCATATACTCCGGCAGGTACCGGAAGCGGAATGAACTTATTTAAGAGTTCTCCGACCATTGTGATCCCGAAGATGATCACAACTTCCTTCACGTACTTCATAATGTTTCCTCCTCATTTTGTTGTCTCACGCAAAGACTAGCAACCATTTTAGCACCGCTTATGCGGAACGGCAATAGAAAAAAGCACGGAATTTTTCTTGAATTGGTCGATTTTTCTGTATATACTTATGTTCATGATATTGGAGACAAAAAGCTTTTACTCTCTCCGATACAGGACCACTCCGCACTGCGTGCTCTGGCAATCCGTAAAGCATTCTACGATCCGGAATCAGTATGGTATTCCGGTGCATTGATCCGTATTCCAGTAAATGACTTCCGGAAATTTTCCGGCTTTTTTCAGGAGGATTTTTTATGAAATTACACAGGGTCCATTCCCTTGATTCTTCCCAGATCAGACAGCTCCAAACCATGGTAAATAAATGCACCGATTCTGACGGAACCAGACTTTCGTTCCCGTTTGATGAGGCTGATCTCTTTCTCTATTTTGAACACGACGGTTCCATCGTCTCCGCCATCGCTTTTATCCCTATAGAGGGCCTGCTCTATGAATGCTCTGCCTTCACGGATCCGGAGTTTCGCGGTCATGGACTCTTTTCTGGGCTTCTGGATGCGGGAATCGATGAACTTCCGGAAGATTCGGAGTTGATTTTTTATGCGGATAAGAGAAATTCTGCCGCTGCTGCCGTTCTGGAGGCGATCGGAGCAGAAATGAATTCCGAAGAACATATGATGAAGCTGCTGCCAGAAAACTTTTCCATCATTGACTGCCGCTCCAGCCAGACAGGATCCGATGTCAGTGCCCTTGATTTAATTGCTGATATTCACTCGGAATGTCTGAATCTTGACGGCACTCTGACTCTCCGCTTTCACTCTGACCACGCCGTTATCAACTTCTCCGTCTTCCCTTCCCACTACTACCTCTATGGCTTTGAAGTGGAAGAATCCTGCCGCGGTAAGGGATATGGGGCAAAGTTTTTAAGTACAGTACTTGCACAGTTGCTGAACGGTAACGCAGCCGCCATCGAGCATTCACCACTTTCGCCGGAAACTTCGTACCATATTTCAGACGTGAGAAGCGCAGGTGCCGCTGCTGACAATACTGCCCCACGCCCGGTCCTTCTCCAGGTATCCGGCGGCAACGCCCCGGCTCTCACCCTATACAAAAAAACAGGGTTCCGTATCACCGAAACCCTGTGCTGCTATCTCTATTAAGTTATACCTTATCGGGACTGCTGTGGACTTTACGCTTCCGCAGTCCCCGATCCGCTCCTTACATCGGATCCTTATCGAACTGGAGCAGATTTTCCTTACTCTCCCGGTCCTCGATCTTCCGGCGGAGCGACAGCATCTTTAGATCTGTCTGCGCGATCACCTCAGCGCATTCCTTCAGCTCTTCACTGATCTCACTTGCATCTTCCACATCTTTCTTATACTTCATCTGGTGGTCCAGACTAGCCCAGAAATCCATCGCGATGGTCCGGATCTGGACCTCCACGCGCATATTTTCTTTCCGGTCGGAAAAGAATACCGGAACTTCGATGATCATATGGTAACTGCGGTATCCGTTGACCTTCGGGCATCGGATATAATCCTTTACCATAAGGACATTGATATCATCCTGGCGTGCTAACATCTCAGCCACCGTATAGATATCGTCCACGAAGGAACAGATCACGCGGATCCCCGCCACATCGTAAAGGTTCTCCCGTACCGATTTTACGGAGATCGGGAAACCGCGGCGGTGAAGCTTCTCAATAATACTCTCCGGCTTCTTCACTCTGGATTTGATCATCTGGATCGGGTTTCTCTGATTCCGGATCGCCAGATCATCGTTCAATACCTCTAATTTCGTCTTCACTTCCCGGATCGCACATGTGTAACGCATATTCAATTCCCGGAACTGACGTGCCTCATTTAAAAAACTCTCCGGGATCTCGATCGTTCCCGGCGCGTTGACAGCAGACTGATACAGTTCGCCGTTTGGGTTCATACTGATGTTCATTGGTAGCTTCCTGCACTTTCCTGATTTTATTTATACCGGCAGATCTTGTCCAGATATCTGCCGCCATGCCGCGAAAAGCTGCTTTGCTTCCGCCCTGCAAGATTTTCATAATTACGCGTAACTGTTCAGTACCCTCACAGTTACGCGCAAAAATCCATTCCAAATCGGCTGCGCCGATAGGATTTTTGCCTTCCAGCCTAATTTTTCTTACGGTCAGCGCAGTAAATGCGCAGACCTACTGAACAGTTACAATTATTCTATATTATACAGGAAATTCTCACATATGACAATGGGAAAATATAGGGCGTTTTATACAATACGTCCAAAAACATTGGCTGAAATAAAGCCTCTTTACTCCCGTTCCAGCTACATAGCAATAGAATAATTTCAGTTATATCCGAAAAAATTTTTCGTGAATTCAGGAGGAAATGTAAATGAAAACACTTGGCTACTACAACGGCAAATTCGGGCCTCTGGAAGAGATGACCGTTCCGATGAACGACCGCGCATGTTACTTCGGAGACGGAGTATACGAGGCAACGCTGGCAAGAAATGGAAAGATCTTCGCCCTGAAAGATCATCTGGATCGTTTTTTCAACAGCGCAGGTCTGATCAAGATCGATATTCCCTATACTAAAGACGAGCTGCAATTCTGATATGCTAAAGATGGACGATAAGGATATCTCATCTACTGGCAGATGACCGGGAACCGGTATCCGTCAGCACCAGTTCCCGGAAAAAGGAACAAAGCCGAATCTCTGGATCTTCATGAAACCTGGAAAACCGGCCGACTCTGGCAAACGCTTAAAGCTCACTGATATGGAGGATACGCGTTTCCTGCACTGCAATATCAAGACTCTGAACCTTCTTGTCAACGTCATGGCTGCAGAGAAAGCGGAGTCCCTCGGATGCGGCGAATGTGTCTTCCACCGCGGCGATATCGTCACTGAGTGCGCCCACAGCAACGTCTCCATCATCAAGGACGGCGTATTTAAGACCCACCCGACAGACCACTATATTTTACCGGGAATCACAAGAATGCACATCATCCAGATCTGCAAGGATAACGGAATCATCGTCGACGAGACACCATTTACCATGGCAGAACTCATGGATGCCGACGAGATCATTGTCTCCAGCTCCACAAAATTCTGCTCCCCGGCCTGCGAGATGAATGGCACTCCGATCGGAGGAAAGGCACCGGAGTTAGTGGATCTGATCCAGAAGAAGTATACGGAAAAATTTGAAAATGAGACCATGTAAATGATCAGGGGCTGCCGCTCAGCGATATTCACATATCACTGAGACGGCAGCCCCCATTTTTATCCGTAACTGTTCAGTACCCTCACAGTTCCATACAAAAATCCATTCCAGATCGGCTGCGCCGATGGGATTTTTACCTTCCAGCCCAAGTTTTCTTACGGTCAGCGCAGCAAGTGCGCAGACCTACTGAACAGTTACCCTTATCCATCTTTTCTCTGGAACACGCCTCCAATTCCAAGCTCCATCCGGTACTTGGCAACGGTTCTTCTCGATATCGGCATTCCTGCATCCTGTAAAAGACCTGCGAGCTGTTCATCGCTCCAGGGCTTTTTCTTATCCTCCGCCGCAACCAGTTCTTTCAGCTTTGTCTTTACTGTATTTCTGCTCACATCGCCGTTTCCGTCCGATGAGACGATTCCAGTCGTAAATAAGCTGCGGAACAGGACACATCCCGACGGCACTCTCAGATATTTGTCACGGATCGCGCGGCTGACCGTGGATTTGTGGATCTCCAGTACATCGCCGATATCCTCCAGTGTCATCGGTTTCAGCTGACCTTTTCCGAGGAAATAATCTTCTTGTCGTTTCAGGATTTCCCGTGTGATTCCCAAAATTGTTGTTCTGCGCTGCTCCACCGCGTTCATAATAAAGCGGGCTCTGCGCAGTTTATTCTCAAAATATGATTTTAATTCCTCATCCTGGGCGGTCTCCATCATATGAATGTAGAAATCGCTGACCTGGAGATTTCCAGTCCATTTATCATTCAGTTCGATGTTCCACTGCCCATCCTGAAACTCCAGGATCACATCCGGGAGAATATATTGGGCTTTCTCACCGCCGATCCCATTTAATGGGCGCGGATTTAAGTTCTTGATCACATGGATCAGTTTTCTCACCTCTGCTGAAGAGATTTTCAAGCCCCGCGAGATCGTGCTGATCTTTCCTTCCGCGATGTCTTGGAGATGGTTCCTTATTATGTCGGACAGGAGTTCTTCCTCGTCCATCCCACGAACCTGCATCAGAAGACATTCTTCAAGTCCTGACGCAAAGAGTCCCTGCGGCTCCAGCTCCTTCAACATAGAGAGAACTTCCTCCACCTGTTCTTCCGCAACTCCAAGATCTTTCGCAATATCTTTAGGCGGAATCATCAGATATCCACTCTGTTCCAGGGACTGGATACAGAAGTCCACGATCTTTCGTTCCGTCTCCCCGATCTGCTCCCACTGGAGCTGCGTATTCACAAGGTCTTCCAGTGATTTCTCGCTGTCCTCAATCTCATACAGCTCATTTTCCCTTCTCTCATCCCGGTCTGTACCATTGTAAAACCGTTCCGTCTCTTTATAGGTAATCGGCGCTGCTTCTTCTTTTCCCGATGTATATTCCACCAGCGGATTTTCGATCTCCTCATTCTGCAGAAAATCCTTTAACTCCGTCAAGGACATTGCCAGAATATTCAGAGACTCTACCTGAAGCTGCGAAAGCTGCTGCTTTGTCTGCAATGAAATTCCTGTCTTTATCTCCATGTCTCTTTACTCCACTCCGTTCTTCTCACAAAATTCTGCCAGACAGCATTTGTCACAGTACGGTTTCGTCCGCGCTGTACAGACAGCCCGGCCATGTTCTACAAGTCTGTGGCAGAAATCATTGCCCTCTTCCGGCGGGATGACCTTCCAGAGAGCCATCTCCACTTTTTTCGGCTCCTTGATCCCGTCCACAAGACCGATCCGGTTCGTCAGGCGGATACAGTGGGTATCAGTGACGATCGCCGGTTTCCCGAATACATCCCCCATAATAAGGTTTGCACTCTTTCTTCCAACGCCCGGAAGCTTTAAGAGGGCATCGAAATCGTCCGGTACGTTTCCGTGATACTGCTCGTAAAGAACCTTCATGCAGGCGCTGATGTCCCGGGCCTTGCTTCTTCCAAGGCCGCAGGGGCGGACGATCTCCTCGATCTCGTCCACATCTGCTTCCGCCAATGCCTTCACATCCGGAAACTTTTTGTAGAGATCCTGGACTACCACATTGACTCTGGCGTCGGTACACTGAGCCGCAAGACGGACACTGACTAAAAGTTTCCACGCCTCGTTGTAATCCAGGGTGCAGCCGGCATCCGGGTATTCTTTTTTTAATGCCGCAATCACTTTTGCCGCAAGTTCCTTCTTTTCTTCAAGTGTTTTTTCCATATGTATGCTCCTGTATATTTCCTGCCTGTTTTCCCCGCATGTCCAAAATCAGCTGCCGTTTATGTTTTTCATAGACACCAGCCAAAATTTTCTTCGGCAGTTGTTCTAGAATTTGATGCTGTCCGCAATTTTCAGGCAGTCAGTTTTTCTGATTCAGCTGATCCAGCACGTCCTGGACCGTCATATATTCCACATGTTCCGGCATCTCAATCGTCACGCCGAACCGGTCATCCACTTCCGATATAAAGTATACGATCAGGAAGGAATCAAGCCCGAGATCACTGATCAGAAATGCGTCTTTTTCGATCGGTGTGTCGATGTACGCTTCCAGGATCTCTCCGAGAATTTTCAGTTCTTCCTGTTCTGTCAGATCATTTTTTTGAGGATCCATTTATCCACCTCCGTTTATGTGCTCCCAGGATCTGAACATCCAGGAAGACGAAGTTACGTTCCTTTTAGTATAACGCTGAAATGTCTGGTTTACAATGATTTTCCTTTTAAAAAGATGCCGCATGCCAAATCGGCAAAATCCACTACCACCACTGTCCTGTACGGAATTTTCAGTTCAGAAAATTTCTACCCGTGTACAGTAATCTGCAATGCACACCAGTATGAAATTGCTTGCCGCCGCGAACATCTATGCCAGGCATATGGATGTGCCAAGACATATTTAGAACATGATTTTCCGAGATATAAAACTCATTCCACTATAAGAAATCCCGGGTTCTGCTGTCCTGTCATAACTCCGATTTCTGTTAAAATTACTTCTCAAAATTTGAATATTTTGGAAAAAGGTATGGACGAAACATGATTTTTGTGAGAAAATGAAACGGGTATGATGTGATTTTTTTAACGAGCATTAAGAACCATATATTGAAAGGAGTCTCAACATGATTTATTCACATGAAGTAGAACAGATGTGCACGGTTGCGCAGGGCGTGAACCATGGCGCAGCTCCGATCCCGGAGGAAGCGAAATGGGTACAGTCTAAGGAAATCAAAGATATTTCCGGTCTGACACACGGTATTGGCTGGTGTGCTCCGCAGCAGGGTGCCTGCAATAAGCTGACCCTGAATGTAAAAGAGGGTATCATTCAGGAAGCACTTGTAGAAACCATCGGATGTTCCGGTATGACCCACTCCGCAGCTATGGCAGCAGAGATCCTTCCGGGCAGAACGATCCTCGAAGCATTAAACACCGACCTTGTCTGTGATGCGATCAATACAGCAATGAGAGAGCTCTTCCTCCAGATCGTTTACGGAAGAACTCAGAGCGCATTCTCCGAAGAAGGACTTCCGATCGGCGCAGGTCTTGAGGACCTCGGTAAAGGTCTCCGTTCCCAGGTTGGTACCATGTACGGTACCTTAAAGAAAGGTCCTCGTTACCTGGAGATGGCTGAGGGCTATGTAACCGGTATCGCTCTGGACGCAGACGATCAGATCATTGGTTATCAGTTCGTAAGCCTTGGCAAGATGACTGACTTCATCAAAAAAGGCGACGATCCGACAACTGCTTACGAGAAGGCAAAAGGACAGTACGGCCGCGTAGCAGATGCAGTGAAGATCATTGATCCGCGTCAGGAGTAAAGTAAAATTTCACGCCTTGTGGGAAATTTTACGCTACGCAAACGGAGCAGCGCGGAGTTCGCGTTTCCCGTTTTCACAAAGAATAACTGACGTGACATTTCCGTGAGGTTTAATGGAAGAAGGAGAATAAAATGGCATTATTTGAATCCTATGAGAGAAGAATTGACAAGATCAATTCCGTATTAAACAGCTATGGCATCGCATCCATCGAAGAAGCTGAGAAGATCACAAAGGATGCTGGCCTTAACGTATATGATCAGGTAAAGAAGATCCAGCCGATCTGCTTTGAGAACGCATGCTGGGCTTACACGGTAGGCGCTGCGATCGCGATCAAGAAAGGCTGCCGCCGTGCCGCAGACGCTGCTGCTGCGATCGGTGAAGGTCTTCAGGCTTTCTGTATCCCGGGTTCCGTTGCTGACCAGCGAAAAGTAGGTCTTGGACATGGTAACCTCGGTAAGATGCTCCTTGAGGAAGAGACCGACTGCTTCTGCTTCCTCGCAGGACACGAATCCTTCGCTGCTGCTGAGGGCGCAATCGGTATCGCAGAGAAAGCAAACAAGGTTCGTAAAAAACCGCTCCGCGTTATCTTAAACGGTCTTGGAAAAGATGCGGCACAGATCATCTCCCGTATCAACGGCTTCACATATGTTGAGACAAAAATGAACTACTATACCGGCGAGGTTGAGGAAGTATTCCGCAAGTGCTATTCCGCTGATCCGGAAAGCCCGCGTGCAAAGGTAAACTGCTACGGTGCTAACGACGTAACAGAGGGCGTTGCGATCATGTGGAAAGAGGGCGTAGACGTTTCCATCACCGGTAACTCCACAAACCCGACACGTTTCCAGCATCCGGTTGCAGGTACATACAAGAAAGAATGCGTAGAAAAAGGCAAGAAGTACTTCTCCGTAGCATCCGGCGGCGGCACAGGCCGTACCCTTCACCCGGATAACATGGCAGCAGGTCCGGCTTCCTACGGTATGACAGATACCATGGGCCGTATGCACTCTGACGCCCAGTTCGCAGGTTCCTCTTCTGTTCCGGCTCACGTTGAGATGATGGGTCTGATCGGTATGGGCAACAACCCGATGGTTGGTGCGACAGTTGCTGTTGCTGTTTCCGTACAGCAGGCTGCTGATGAAGGAAAGTTCTAAAAAATCCTTATTTTATGGGACTTTTAGCTTAAATATAATATTTAGGGAGAGCATCGCTGCTCTCCCTTTCTTCATACATATTTTCACTCAAAAATCTATATTCAGGCCACATTCCGCGGTTCTTTATCCGCTTCCGCTGCTTTTCCTTTCAGCTCCTTCAAAATCCCAAGTACGATCACCGCTCCCAGCACAAACGTCAGAGCATCTGCCACCGGCTGACACCACTGCAGCCCCCGGATTCCAAACCTGACCGGAAGAACAAACAGGGCCGGGATCAGAAACAGTCCCTGACGGCCCGCAGCGACAAAGGACGCCCGGAATCCGTATCCGATGGTCTGGGTCAGCATGTTGGACATGACGATCCAGGCGGAAAGCGGCAGGGTAAGGCACTGGAACCGCATCGCCCAGGTTCCGATCTCGATCACATCCAGATCCTCCTTCCGGAACACCCGCATGATCTGCGGCGCGCCGATAAAGCTTACAACCGCCAGTGTCGTCAGAAATACCGCTGAAACCTTCACACAGAACCAGAAGGACTCCAGCACACGGTCATACCGCTTCGCTCCGAAGTTGAATCCGCACACCGGCTGGAAGCCCTGCCCGAATCCGATCATGGCGGAGCCGATAAACATCATGTAGCGGCTCACGATGGAGAGGGCCGCGATCGCCGCGTCCCCGAAGGGGTTTGCCGCAAGGTTTAATGCCGCAGTGGCGATGCTGGCAACGCCCTGACGGCAGAGGGACGGAATTCCGCCGTGGAGGATCTCTCCGTAAAGTGAAAGGGAGAGTGTGATCTTTCCCGGCTTTAAATGGACACAGTCTTTTCTTAATAAGCTCTGGAAAAACAGGATCCCGAAGCTGATGCACTGGCTTATCGCTGTTGCCAGCGCCGCTCCGGAAATTCCGAGGTCCAGACCGAAAATAAAGATCGGGTCTAAAATCATATTTAAGATTCCTCCGGTGGTGATCCCGATCATGGAATAAACCGCCAGTCCCTGAAATCTTAAAAGGTTATTCATGGATAATGCTCCCGTCATCACCGGAGCCGCGATCAAAATGTATCTGGCATAATCCTTCGCATATGGCGTGATGGTATCGGTGGCACCCAGAAGCCGCACCACCCGGTCAAGATTCGGCAGACAGATCAGCGCAAACAAAAGTCCCACAAAAATTGCGGAGTAAAACCCCGTGGAGGCGATCCGCTCCGCTTTTTCCGTATCCCGGCTTCCGAGGACTCTCGATAGATAGTTTCCACTTCCCATTCCGAGGGTAAATCCCAGGGCCTGGATCATGGACATCAGGGAATAGCTGACACCCACAGCGGCCGACGCGCTGGTGCTGATCTGGCTCACAAAAAAGGTGTCCGCCATGTTATAGATAGATGTCACCAGCATACTGATGATCGTTGGTACCGCAAGGCTCGGGATCAGCCGTGAAATCGGTGTCTCTGTCATTTTTATGTAACGCTGTTCTTGGGTCATGGGACTGCTCATGTTCTTTTTCCTCCGTTTTCTCTATTTCCTATACCGAATTGCTCCGCACTGCGTGCTCCCACGTCTTCGCTTCGCTCCGGCCGGGTCCCAAGGTCAAAAATCCTCCTGCAGGCAGGCTCGCGTCTGACTTCTGACCTTCTACCCTTGGTATAAGCATAAAGAGCCGCCAGCGGAAGAATCCCCTTCCAACGGCAGCTCTCTATATAATTATGATTTACGCACCCGCAGCCGGACCACGTCAGCGGACCCGGTATACGGCCTGCTTTTTATTATTCTGCTTTCTTACCGCTCAGATACTCATGGATTCCGCGTGCTCCTGCTTTTCCTGCCTCCATGGCGAGAATTACGGTAGCGGCACCGGTTACGGCATCTCCGCCTGCGAATACACCCTCGCGGGATGTCTGGCCATTTGCCTCATCTGCAACGATGCATCTGTGCTTGTTGATCTCAAGTCCACCTGTTGTGGAGGAGATCAGCGGGTTCGGGGAAGTACCGAGAGCCATGATGACGGTATCGACATCGATGGTGTAGTCGGAACCTTCGATCTCTACCGGACGGCGTCTTCCGGATGCATCCGGCTCGCCGAGTTCCATCTTTCTTACAGTCATGCCCTTTACCCATCCCTTTTCATCGGTCAGGATCTCCGTCGGGTTTGTTAAGAGGTTGAAGATGATTCCCTCTTCCTTCGCGTGGTGAACTTCCTCCGCTCTTGCCGGAAGCTCAGCCTCACTTCTTCTGTATACGATATGAACCTCCGCACCGAGACGGAGAGCGGTTCTCGCTGCATCCATCGCAACGTTTCCACCGCCGACAACAGCAACCTTCTTGCCTGCTACGATCGGAGTATCGTAGTCATCGCGGAATGCTTTCATCAGGTTGTTTCTGGTTAAGTACTCGTTTGCGGAGAATACGCCGTTTGCGTTCTCACCCGGGATTCCCATGAATCTCGGAAGACCGGCGCCGGAACCGATGAAGACTGCCTTGTAGCCCTCTTCATCCATCAGCTCATCCACCGTTACAGACTTACCGATAATTACGTTTGTCTCGATATCAACGCCGAGCTTCTTCACATTCTCGATCTCCGGCTGTACAACGCCCTGTTTCGGGAGACGGAACTCCGGGATACCGTAGGTTAAAACTCCGCCCGGCTCATGAAGTGCCTCGAAGATCGTTACCTCATATCCAAGTTTCGCGAGATCACCTGCACAGGTAAGACCGGACGGACCGGAACCGATGACAGCGACCTTGATGCCGTTTGTCTTCTCCGGCTTCTCCGGAACGACACCGTTCTCTCTGGACCAGTCAGCTACGAAACGCTCGAGCTTACCGATGGAGACAGCCTCGCCCTTGATGCCGCGGACATGCACTGGCCCTCGCACTGGCTCTCCTGCGGGCAGACACGTCCGCAGACAGCCGGAAGCGCGGAGGATCTGCCGATGACCTTTGCAGCCTCTGCGTAATTTCCTTCTTTTACTTCTTTTACAAATGCCGGGATATCGATCTTAACCGGACATCCCTGTACACATCTCGCGTTTTTGCAGTTTAAGCATCTGGACGCCTCTGCGACAGCCTCTTCTTCATTATATCCATAGCAGACTTCCTCGAAGTTCGTTGCGCGAACCTTCGGCTCCTGCTCTCTTACCGGGACTTTTTTCATTCCATCCATGTCATTTCCTCCATATCACCGATCATTCGCTGCAGTTACCGCATCCGCCGTGGTGGGTATCGCCCTCACGGAGTTTTAAAAGTGCACGGCCTTCCTCGGTCTTATACATCTGCTGACGTTTCATTGCTTCGTCGAAGTTTACGGCATGTCCGTCAAATTCCGGTCCGTCTACGCAGGCGAATTTCACCTTGCCGTCTACGGTCACACGACAGGCACCGCACATACCGGTTCCGTCTACCATGATCGGGTTTAAGCTTACGACTGTCGGAATCTCAAGTTCTTTTGTGAGAAGACATACGAATTTCATCATGATCATCGGTCCGATCGCAACGCAGACATCGTATTTCTTACCCTGATTGTTGACAAGATCCTTGATAACCTCGGTAACCATTCCCTTGTGTCCGTAAGAGCCGTCATCTGTTGTCACATAGAGATTTCCGGCAACAGCCTTCATCTCCTCCTCAAGGATCAGCAGATCCTTTGTCTTGGATCCCATGATGACATCAACATCGATCCCATGTTCCTTTAACCATTTTACCTGCGGGTATACCGGAGCGGTTCCGACACCGCCCGCAACGAACAGATATTTTTTCTTCTTTAATTCTTCGATATCTTCTTTTACGAAATCAGACGGATTTCCAAGCGGTCCGACAACGTCGCGGAAGGAATCTCCGGCCTGTAACGCGGACATACGCTCTGTGGACGCGCCCACTGTCTGGAATACGATGGTGATCGTCTCCTTCTCACGGTCATAATCACAGATCGTAAGCGGAATGCGCTCGCCCTTCTCATCCATCTTCACGATCACAAACTCACCCGGTTTGCAGTTCGCGGAAATTCTCGGGGCTTTTACGACCATCAGATAGATCTTATCTGCAAGCTTTTTTGCCTCTAAAATAGGGTACATATCCCATACCTCCTGTTTCCTGAGTCTTTCTGCACCTGAGATTTTCGGCACAGAAGTCATACGATTGCAGCACAATGGCTGCTTTCTCATCCATCACACACTGATTGCAGATCCGACTCCGATGTGTTTTCGGATATCAGACCATTCACACACACTTATTGCCCGCTGTTCTTACAGCAATACGGCAATATTAGAGATATTTTATCATCTTTTGCCTGGATGCGCAACATAGTTTCCTTTATTTTTCTGTACTTCTGTATCACTTTCCTGTAACGCAGTGATTATTTGTAACTGTTCAGTAGTTCTGCGCACTTGCTGCGCTGACCGTAAGAAAACATAGGCTGGAAGACAAAAATCCCATCAGCGAAGCTGATCTGGAATGGATTTTTGCACGTAACTATGAAGGTACTGAATAGTTACGATTATTTTCACAAGCCCACTTCTTTTCTGCAGCTGTACCTGACAATTTCTAGACTTCTCCCAGTTCCAGCGCTTTTTTTCCAATCCGCTCATATCTGCGGAATTCATAGCAGAGATCAAAATATGTCTGCTCATCGCTGTCCGCTGTAACTTCCCAGTCCGGGTCTTTATCCAGGTTCGGAAGCCAGGTGTCCGCCATGTACTCGTAATCGATCCATGTGATGTGGGCTGTGTCGCAGTACGGGAGGAATGCCTCGTAAATTTCAGCGCCGCCAATGATGTAGATGTCCTCCGACTTGAACTGTTTTAAGAATTCCATGGCATCCTTTAAATTATGAAAGATCTCGCATCCTTTTACTTTGTACGCCTCATCTCTCGTGAGGACCACATTTTTTCGTCCTGCCAATGGCTGTCCTGCCGGAAGACTTTCCAGTGTCTTTCTTCCCATGACGATCACTTTTCCCTTTGTCTCCTCACGGAAAAGCTTCTGGTCATCCGGGATCGTCACCAGGAGTTTTCCTCTGTTTCCAATGGCCCAGTGTTTATCTACTGCCGCAATGATATTCATGGCTGTTTCCTCCTTTATATCCTGCCGTTTCGTAACTGTTCCGTACCTTCGCCTGCTGAACCTGCCACCGACAGTTTTTTTCCTGGTCCCCGGCAGCAGTTACGCTGTTTATTACATTGTTTAACATTTTATCGTTCTGGATCCGCGTCATTCATGCATTCCCGCTGGATGACCTTCAATGTCGCCGCCGCGTTTAAGAGAAACGCAAAATCCGGCTGTTCTTCCTGCTTTACGCCTTTATGGTATGTTGCGAGCATGATTTTCAGCTGCTCTTCCTCTGTGGGGTATTTCTTGATGATCTCAACGATCTCATCTTTTGTCCGTTTCAATCCCGCTTCCAGATAATCCCATACCCGGTCTGTGGAAAATTCTTCCTTCTTTAATCCCGGAAGCAGCGCTGTCCCTGCGTCCTCCGGTGTCAGGATCCCCACATGGGTGATGAATATCCGCTTTGCCCCCGCATGGCGCAGTTTTTCTACCGCGTCTAAGGACATCCGGTAACCGACGAGATAGCAGGGCATATATACCTCGCTGGTGGTCACGCCCACAGTCTCACTCGCAAAGATCACATCCTGATCCACCATGTAGGACAGGGAACATTTCGTGTGCCCCGGCGTCTCATAGACTGTGATCTTATGATCGCCGAAGTTCAGGATATCGCCCTCTTTTACGACCCTGTCCACCACAAGAGCCTCATCCTTATAATCCGGGGCTTTTAAAAGTCCGGCCCCCTGCGCTGCCGCGTCAGAGAGCTCACGCATCGTCTTTTTTGCTGACGGTTTTTCCAGGATCTTCTTTGCGTAAGCACTTCCATAGACCACAAGATCCGGCCATTCCTTTCTGAGAAACGGGACACCGGAAATATGGTCATAATGGGAATGGGACAGGAGAACCGCGTCTAACGGCCTGTCTCCCAGTTCCCGTTTTATATTTTTGATCATTTTGTCCGCAGAATATGCCATTCCGGCGTCAAAGAGCACGTTTTTTTCTCCCTTTATGAGGTAAGCCGCCCGGCTCGCGTCTCCGCAGACGCAGACGATATAGTCGTTTTTCATTTTGTCCTCCGTTCAACCGGCACACGCCGAAGTCCATTCTTTTTTTCGAATCCCTATTATAATGAATTTCTCTGTGATTGGCAAGTTTTCATCTTGTGTATACAAAAAAAAGCCGTTATAATGGGAATGCATCCGGCGGTGTGGACGGTGCTCGGAAGCACCGGACTGCTTTTTCGCCAGACTTTAACCAAGGAGAGAACACATTATGATAAAATTTGAACGCACAAGCGTCATGAACTTTGAAAATGCCATGCGCGGCGCAAGAAACCCGATGAACAGCTGGGGACGTATGGACAGCAGCTATGATGAGGACGGAAACTTTGTCTTTGGACCGAACGATCTCGATCTTGCGAAGCGTCTCCGCATGGCTGGAAGCGACCACAGAAAGTTTATCCGCCAGATCTTTGTATCCGTGGATATTACGGCTCCGCTCTACTGGTGGAAGGAATATGACACCTACAAAGTGGCAACTGTTGCAAACTCCACAAGCACCATGCATAAGATCCACTCCAAGCCGTTCGACATCGATGATTTCAGCCATGACCATATGACTCCGGACACTCTCGCTTACATGCAGACCGTTGTAGACCGCCTTGAGCAGATCCGTCTGAAATACATGAACGAAGGAAAAAATAAGGAGGACTGGTACGACATGATCCAGCTTCTCCCGTCCAGCTACAACCAGATGCGCACCTGCACGATGAACTATGAGACACTCGTCAATATTTATCATGCGAGAAAGGCTCACAAGCTTGTGGAGTGGCATACCTTCTGCGACTGGATCGGGACTCTGCCGTATGCAAAAGAGCTGATCATTGCGGACTAATTTTTTTGTGATAACTTCATAACTTGAAAAAGAATGTACCTTGGCACATTCTCGCGCCTCGCGCGGTCGCTTGCGACAATCTACGTCTTCGCGCGAGTACGCATCTTTGTGCCTTTTTATGTAACAGGGAATTCCTCTGAATTTCCTGTTACATAAAAAAAACGCTGCCCGCCTTAGTTATGGTGCCGGGCAGTTTTTGATCATATCTTATCATAAATTGATCGGGACCGGAATCTCTTTCTGCAGCGCCAGAGAGTAGATCACGGCTTCCTTCACCTTTTTCCCGGTGATCTGGGCAAGTGCCTTTGCGTAGTAGAAGAGCTGGATCTGGTAGCGGTCCAGAAGTATATTCTCTCCGCCTTCTTTTACCCGGTCTGTCTTGTAATCCACAAGTACGAGACCGTCATCCTCCTCGAACCAGGCGTCGATGATACCCTGTAACAGGATCAGCGCATCGGAATCCGCCTTGTTCATCTCCCGTGCAGAGATGCCCACCACAAACTGGCTCTCTTTCCGCAATTTTCCGTTCCGGGCCGCCTGTTTCATGCGGGCTGCAATATCTGAATGGAAAAACTTCGTCAAAACGCCCGGATAGACCATATCGATGGCGGTCTCCTGCATCCGCTTTTCCTCACGGATCCGGTCGAGTTCTTTTACGACATCATCGCAGCCGGAAATTTCCGCAAAATGGATCAGCTCCAGTGCACGGTGGTAGGCGGTACCGCGGTCAGAGGCGCGCTTTATTCTGGCTTTTTCTTCGGCCACTGAATCAGACCTGTTATCAATATCTTCTGAATCTTCTTTTTCCCTGACATCTTTGATCAAAAACGCACTCTCCGCGTCATCCACGAACTGCCCCTGTTCCTTAAGCTCTGAAACCGACATCTTTGCGTGCAGCGCAAGGTCCGCCGCGTAAGGATATTTTACCCCGATGAGCCCCGGAATTTCCTCCGGCTGCGCTTTCCGCAGCTGTTCCAGTTCCAGATAGATCTTTGCCTTCTCCTCCTGGTTTCTTCCCTTTCCTCCAAGGTTCTTCACCGGAACATTCTTCACATTGAGGGTGTTTTTCGCCCCGTTTGACGCCATCAGGATCCAGTCCAGATAGGAGGATGCCGCGCTTAAGATCGTAAACGGCAGCGCGCCGCCAGCCGGAATCCCACCCCATTTTTCCAGCTTGTTGTCCATATACTTGTCGCCTGCGGTGATGATCAGTTTTTCCTTCGCACGGGTCATGGCAACATAGAGGATACGAAGCTCCTCGCCCATGTTTTCCAGATTTGACCGTCTCGCCAGGACATTTTTCTTTAACGTCGGTGCCTTGACCTTCTTCTCCGGGTCGAAGAAATCCGCTGCGATTCCAAGCTCCTCGTCGATCAGGATCCGTCCTCTCGCGTCCTGTCTGTTGAATTTCTTCCCGCATCCGGCTAAGAACACCACCGGGAACTCCAGACCTTTGCTCTTGTGGATGCTC
>SCPN01000258.1_pt1 | contig 28049 bp, 32 predicted proteins | sample 6106831 | NCBI WGS metagenome assembly SCPN01 (sample SAMN10720447, study PRJNA508395) | human gut metagenome | isolation source: Participant 1, 0 month
AGCTCCTGCTCAATCCCTATCGTTCTGCCCGCGTCTTCCAGGCGAAGATCCTCCCCGATATGTCCATCCACATACTTGATAACCGCTGCAAAAGCACTGATATCATTTTTCTGTGATGAGCTAAGACTCTCTCATAAATATGTTCCCTCCAGCGGTGCACCCAGTCCAGCATCTCTTCAACCGTATCCAGCGATGGAAATTCCACTTTTTCATCTGACAGGAGCTGAATATTATGAAAACTCTTAACAAAAATCCTCTCCGCACTCCGCAGACTGATTTCTTTTGTTTTCTGACAGAGATCTTCAAATTCTTTCTCACTGAAAATCCATCTGGTGTGCATCCATCTTCTGTTCAGTTCTTCAACTTTTTCCTGATTTTCCTCTTCTGCATGTCCATCTCTGCATGTCCGCATGTACTTTGCACTGACCCGTTCCAGTATCGTTCCACACTCTTCCGGGGAAAAACTGATCTTTGAGATATAGTCTAACGCACCCATACGGATTGCCGTCTGTGCATAACTGAAATTCTCATATACAGAAAGAATTACAAATTTAATTTCCGGAAATTCCTCTCCGCACATCTGCATAAGTTCCAGTCCATCAATTTCCGGCATATCTATATCGGTAAATACAATATCCACCGGATGATTTCGGATAAATTCAAGGGCTTTTCTCCCATTCTGTACATCTCCCACTACCTCGAATCCATACTTTTTCCAGTCCATAATAGCAACCAGACCTTTTCTAGCAAGTTTGTCGTCATCTACAATCAATACGTTCATCTGTCTGTCCCACCTTATTTTCTTCCAATGTAACCTCTTTGTCTTTCTCTTTTTTTTCTTCCGGTTCCCGGACAGGAAGAAGGATCGTAATTTTGGTTCCGAACCCTTTTTTGCTGTTTACAAACAAACTCGTCTGTCCATCATAAAATGATTCCAGCATAGCCTTGACGTAGCGCAGTCCGATACCTCTGTTCTCATTCTTCCAGTATCCCCAGTCATAATCAAACGGCTGGTTGATCTCATCAATCTCCTCCTGATTCAGTCCCTTTCCGCTGTCAGAGATAGTTACAACAGCAAAATGCCTTGCCACATCTTCAAACACCTGGATGCTGATCTTCTCATCATCCCCAAGACCATAGCGGATCGCGTTCTCCACAAGTGGCTGAAAAAGCATACGGACCGTTGGCTGGTCAAGATAACTGCCATCTTCTATATTCATCTCAATAATAAAATCATACCGCATCTGCTGAAGTGCAATATATTCCTTTACAATCTCCAACTCCATCCGCAACGTTGTCTGGCGGCCTTCTTTGCCCAGATTATAGGAAAGCTGCTGAAGTTCTCTGTACAAAGCTCCTTTGATCTCTCTTTGGTGACTCATTTGTGCCATCCACTGAATCGAATTCAGTGTATTGAGAAGGAAATGAGGATTAATTTGATAGAGAAGTTTCTCAAACTCTATCTTCTGTATGCTTTTTTCCTTTTCTACCATATTGCTGATAAGATTCTCAATCTGTCTCTTCATCTGTTCTACTTCCCTCATCAGGCTGTCAAACTCTGCAATGTCCGACTCTTCATGTACTGCCTGAAGAGCGCCATCCCCAATCTGCACCATCTGTCTGCGGAATTGACTCAGTGGTCGGCAGATCATACGATAAAGATAGAGGACAGACATGGAAAAGATCAGAAACGTTACAACTATGATGAGTGTCATCTTCATTCTCCACTGGTTACTCTTCTTGTGATATATATTGTCCGGCAGTGCCACTGCATTAATGTATCCCATCTGACTCCGGTATGCCATGATCTTATAGCCCTCTCTCGTCTGGACTTCATACTCCCCCTTTGAGAGTGATGCAGAAAACAGTTTCTGTCCCTGTATAATGACAGGATTTACGCTGTATTGTGCAACCCCTCTCTCATCCGTCTGAATATAAGTGTAGGGATATCCTTCCTTATTTATTTCTTCCGGGGTCTTCATATCAGCCTCTATTTCTGTGTAAATTTCCAGTTTTTTCCCATTGCCCAAAACTCCTTCCCTCATGACGGAAAAAACTGTTTTCTCACTACTCCCAAGAAAAGACGCATGGGCTGCCTGCATAACATTTCCCGCACACTTCACAACCTTAGGCAATGCGTTCTGTCTTCCGTCCAGTGTTCTGACATTCATACCGCTGATAAGTTCCTTTTTCTCTTCCTTGTCATAATAGGTAGCGCCTACCAGTTTTGTGTTGACATATCCTAATCCCAAAAGTTCTTGTCTAAGGGATCTCTGTTCAACAAACCTGTCAAAATTATCCACAGCATCAAGATAACTGTCCGTTACGTTTCCGATCAGACCGCCCGGTCCCATATAGTTTACAATACTGATCATATCATAATAGGCTTCATCCGTATTCTTCGTAATCTGATCCAGATACATTTTCATGTTATCCTCTATACTGTCATTCTGTATCATTCTCAGTTCCATATAGGATACAATTACCGCAGCCAGAAGGCTTGTCATTATTACTTATCGTCAATATGCCAAGCATTTTTGCCTTCAATGTTTTCTTCTTTTTTTTCCGAGCTATCCCCATATACCTGTTTCTCTCCTCAACTGCATCACTAGAGCTGCGCATCGGCAATATCCGCCAGCGCGCGCGCGGTCTGTATTTCTTATCTGAAACTCTGATACGCGCACTGTCATCAGATATCCGTGACAATTGTCGAATTTTATATAGTATATCACACGGTCTGAATAATGTAAAGCAGTTGTCCTTCTGACAGCAGTAGAAGGAGAACTAGCATGAGCAAATATATTCCCGGTAATCAAAAACATCTTACTCTCGAAGATCGCAAATACAAAGAATGTCTTTCACAGTCCAGGGCCGGTATAAACATGACCAGACACGAACTGCATCAGGAAGATATGGTCATCACGCCCCTGATTTTTCAGGGCCAGTCTCCATATCTGCCTCTTCTCCACAGTATGGACATACCAATGTTGGTGCAATTTTTAAATCCAGAAACCTGCTTCCACACTCTTTACACTCATAATAACCGCACTGCTCTGTGCCATCCGGTATATAATACATATATAATTTCCTGCCTTTCATTTTACTTTAGTGTTATTTCCATGTCTTCCATACATCCGGCCGGTACCCGATTGTTGACTGCCTGCCGTTTCTAACCATCGGTGTCTTAATCACCTGCGGATTTTCAAGTACTTTATCCAGCTTGTCCTCATCTGCTATGTACTTTATAAGTGCCAGCAAATCCCTATCCTTGCCATCCCAGTTGATCATATTTTCAAGACCGCCATTCACCTGGGCGACAGAATTAAATTCGCCCTTGCTCATGCCTTTTTCCTTCATGTCGATAAACTGAAACTTTATTCCACGTTCCTTGAAAAATAACATCATTATGATATTCAATAAATTCTTTTTCTGGTAAAAACTTATCTGGCAATACTATTTCTTTACCATTATAGTAATTAAACCATTGCTTGGATTTAGGTTTCCTCCCTTAATGCACCCTTGAAAAATAATCCATCAATATTCCTTTGATATGATTATATCTTCTCGCATATGAGTTTTCCACCCGGATAATTTCCATGTTGTGTGCCTTGCATATCGCATTTTTCTTTCTGTCACGCTCTTTCACCACCGCATCCTCAAAGTGTTCTTTACCATCTAATTCTATGGCAAGTATTGGCAATTCGCTTCTGCCTTGTTTTTCGTATACAACAAAATCAAAACGACCCATGTAAAACAAGTCATCATAGGTTATGTTATCTCTGAATACCTGTGATATGGCAACCTCCTTGTGTATTACATATTTACTCTGCGAAAGCCAGATATTTTCAAGAGCATGGGTTAGATTTTCAAGAAACGCATTTTCTGTAGCCGTCGAGAACGGCTGTATTCCCAGTGCTCGTGAACTTATATGCTTTTCAGTAATTTTTGAGTGGCCATTGGTCTTTATATACTGCGCCAGCTCATACAAATCATCATCAGCTTGTCCCGCATGTAGTCTTTCCAGTTCTTTTCCGTTTGTGAGAAGTACCAGCTTCTCCTTTGCTCTGGATGTCGCAACATTTATGAGTTCCTTATTATTTTTAAGCCAGTTATATGTACCTGAGCTTGTCCTTTCAGAGATTGCTGTAGAAAACAGCACTACATCCTTCTCATCGCCCTGAAATGCATGAACCGTTCCACAGACAAGATTGCTCAGCTTATTTTGCTTTATTGCATTTTCAATCAATTGCTTTTGATTGACAAACGGCGTAATAACAGCAATGCTTTTATCCTTATTTAAAAGCGCATATTCCACCACTTCCTCAACCTCAGCCGGCGAAGTATTTTTTATCTGTGTGTTATCGCTTTTCACATCCATATAGACAAGCGGTTCCGGCTCCTTACTCTTTGACTGTATCTTGAGCTTTGAGTTATAGTATTTTTTATTGTTAAAACCTATTATTTCTTTATTGCATCTGTAGTGATTTCTCAGAAGCACCTCATCACTTACTGCATCACAGGCAAGATACGTTTTATAGATTGAATTTTCTCTATAATCATACTCATCCGATACATGATACCTGCGACGAAGCTTTTTGTTTGTCAGTTCTCCAAGCAGGATAACCGGATTTAGCTGTTGCGGATCTCCCACCAGCATCAGTTTTTCTCCTCTGATTATAGGCACAAGTAATTACCACATCATCCTGGTATCGCTCATATCAAATAAAGGCTCAGGCTCACCTATTTTATGCGCAGAAATGCATGTCGTTATGATTATAGGAAAAACTCGCTGAAGCTTTCTTACATTTTCAGATTTACGCATATATTTGTTAAACTCATTCACCAGCTTCTCTGGTGTCTCATCAGAATCCAGTATCTGTCTAAGCTCCTGGAATTTAGGTTCCTCGAGCGCCTTTATATTGCGCGCAGACGTGTAAAACAGATACTGATAAAATTCATCCTCATTTCTATCCAAAAGCTGCATAGCATCAGCATCCGATATCTCACCGATAGTAGCTATCCTTTTATCAAGCTTCTGCATCTGATAGCCTTGCAGATCTGTCTGAAACGGCAATAGCTTCATAGTATTTTTCATATGTTCCTGATATTTCATCAGATGTGTAAGTGTCTCTTTTCTCTCCTTTAAATCCAGAATTTCCTCATATTCCTTTAGACGTGCAGACAAACGCTTTGCCCTGTCTATACGATCATCCTTCCGCTTATCAAGTGTAGAGGCAAAAATCTGCAATGACTGCACCTGTGTACGCAGCTCATTAATATATTTAATTGCCTCCATTACTTTTTCTGTATTCCCCAGACGAAGCACCGGAAATGGGATTGTCTTCCCGCGATACTTCATGGATGAGAGCTTTTCAAAAACATTATCTATCGGGACATTATTATATGATGCAAACAGCACTGTGACATTGTTAAAAAATGCTGTTACTATCGTGTTTATTATAGTATTTGTTTTGCCAGTGCCGGGTGGTCCCTGAATATATGCAAGAGGATATTTCATAGCATTGTTTATCGCAAGCAACTGATCCAGATTTATATTTTTATTAATCAGAGCAATCGGATATGCTTTTGTCCTTCTTGGTCTCTCAAGAAGCTCTCCAAAAAAAGCCTTTATTGGATATGTCACATTATCAGCCTCAAACATATCCATAATTGTCTTATATTCTTCGTGCAGATTGAGAACCACGTCCATGCCAAGTCCAATAACATACGGCATATCATCTACTATGGATTTGTTGCCACCATGCTCAGTTATTGCATCCTTTATTTTTTCCAGATTTTTCTCAAAATCCTCCAAAAGCTCATATTCATCGGCATCTAAAAATTTCCTTGCATTTTCCTGTTTTCCATCTATAGAAAACTGCGTACACACCGTAATCTCCTCATCCGGTTTAAAAATATGATTTTTTACATCAAGATTTAGATTTCTATATGCAAGAACATATAGTCCTTTATTAGTATTTATACTCAGGACATTTATTGCCAGCCTCTTAACTTTTAATAATCCGCTTTTTCTTTTTTCCCGCGATGAAAAATACTGAAATTGAGCAACCACTTCCCTGAACTGCTGGTCTGTAAGCTGATACATACCACAGTTAATCCTATCTCTGTCAATGTAATGAATCAAATCGTAATCTGTGATATACGGAGTCGTATCAAGCTTATTACATATCTCAAGATAATTTAGTATTTTTAAATTTGCTGAGCTGTCAAATATATTTTTGTAACGCTCTGGATGCATCTCAATATCTTCAACAAGTATCTTGTTTTCAGGGCAGTATGTCCCCTCTATTATCTCAGTAGACAATATTGAATCGATAAATATCCTGTCATATTCTCCAATCGTAAGCTGTCCCAGATGAAGTCCATCAACCTTCATAGTTCGGCTTCTCGGATCAATGTCTCTTATCCCTATCCAATATTTCGTCACCTGATCTGCCTTGTTTCGATATTCTATTTTCAGCCATTTACCCTCATGTATGGCTCTGAAAATATCCCTGCAAATTTGGTTCATACTGCCTCCCACAGCTCATTCCATCCTGCATAGCAAAACTTCTTATACATGTCAAGATAGGTCTAACAAATTTTTTTGCCATTTTTTTCGATGGCAGAAAATCAGTACCTTTCTACTCTAATATTTCATCTAACAATTCAACATACTCTTGATTTAAAGAAACCACCATTAGCCTATACCACGTTTCTCTTGAGTACTTACCACCTTCGATACACCAAATTTTATAGTGCAATTCATTAGACGAAGTATACGTATCTATCGGCATGTCTTCGTTACAATCAGAGTATTTATTTAGGTATGTATCAATATCATATTGATTTTTAGTGTAATCAATATGTGTAAATATATCTTCATCTGGATAATACATTCCATGCAAAAATGTGGTAATGCAGTACTTTCCCTTTGACTCTCGATTCCTGTATGGTAATGTTTCTAATTCTATGTGCCAGAAAGATTTATTCTCTTTTTCGTCAAATTTCTGTTTTACAACCATCAACAACTTATCCATTGTTTTGCCATTAAAATGGACTGAGATTGACTTTGATGTTTTTAACAATGTATCCTTAAAGTGGAACTGCGGACCTCTATACTTTTCAAAATTCAATGTCGAATAGGATATTGCCTGTTCTTCTGGTAATGCTAAACGATCATCTAACCGTAAAAGAATATTTCCCACTTCCCTTTGTTCTGAAATTACTCTTGCAAATCCTGGCATCACATCACCAAATGAAACTGGGATTATGTTTGTCAAGATATTATACAAATATGCTTTATTTTCAAATACAAAATAATCATTGTGAAATACCACACCATTTACAACAGATAATCCATACTGATTTTTTTTATGTGTTAATTGTTCTCCCTTTACAATCTCCTCAATATTTAAGCGATTAAATCCGAAGTCATCCAATATATAGCCAGTCATAACAAGTGCATATAAATCACTTAAATCCTTAACACATTCAATACTTTTTCCCTGTGCGATTGGAATTATAAATGTATAAGCATAATAATGAACCCAATTATTTATATCATGTTCTAACATATACTGAAGCATATCAACGCAACTAATTCCTGACAGATTAAATAAATCAATTGCTTTATCAACTAACAGCTCTAAATACTTAGGAATTTCAAATTGCTTTTTTCTGGCTTGAGATAGATAATTCAAATATTGTTTTCTAATCGAAAAAATCAAATATTCTACTGATTTGAACTCATCCGTTTCTGTAACATCAAGAAAAAAATCAGTTATCTTGTTTTGTATTAAATCTTCCAGATTGGTTCCTCCTCAAATTTATTTATTCAAAATTTTCAATGCATTCTTTACAATCTTTCCACCATTCTTAATAAAGAATTTCGCTCCTATACCTATACCTAGAGCCGCAACCGCCGCTGCAGGAGTTCCATATTTATTTAAGCAGCCGTCACACAGTCCTAATTTTTCTCCTCCTGTCAGCGACTTTCCGCATGCCCAACACTTTTTATTTTCACGCATCTTTTATATCCTCTATGGAAACAACAATCATTTCCCTATCTTGCAACAAACTTCCCGTCTTAATAGTTTCCTTTATATTGCTTCTGAAGGGTTTCAATAATCTTGAGTTTGCTCAGAATAAGTTGAATTATTCTGCATTAGGATAGCTGTAGACTGATTTTTCTTATTTATCGGTCTATCCGCAAAATCCGATAGCATCATTTGGTAGCTACTAAGTACTTCATTTGCTGTTTCGTAATCTCCAAGATAATCAAGCACATGCATTTGGACTCCAACATACTTTGTAGTAAGCTGTAAATCCTGTGCCACATATCCCATATAATTCTTAATTTGACTTGAATTTCTTAAAATTGGAAAACGTGTTAGCTTTGCCAAATGTTCAGAACTTGTTTTCAGATCTAACCTAGATGCATTTATCACATCGTTTAATTCTTTAGATGCCTCTATCATATAATGCTTACGCTCATCTATCGTTTTCGCATTTTGTGCTCTAAGAATAAGATCACGAGCATTTAAAAAAGGCTTAATAATGTTATTGTTTCGTTCCATTTCAATTAGATAGCTTTGAGTTTCTGCTATTTCATCTAATTTTGCAGCTATTTGTCTCATTTGAACTTGGCTTGTTATACTTCTGGACATTTCCAAGGTATCTGGAGTATTCAAAACCCTCTTTAACGTCACATCTTTAATTCTCGTACCATTTTCATCAAGAACCACAGCTCTAACATTATCTTCGACCTGTCTTGACTCTCCCAATGTGTAAATACCTTTTTTAAGTTTATCTTTTACATCATTTGGAAGGCTGTCAAAATCTGGAATGTATCCATACTTCCCACTCAGCAAAACATCAACACCATGTACAAGTTCCCCTAAAATTTGTACATCTGCTGCAGGTATTTTTTCTACAACACCACGCATCACTTGATTGCTCAGTTCTGCTGAAAGTTGCTCAATATATATTCCAAAAAAATCACTCATGCATGCGATATCAGTACCATGCTTATCTTCATCTGTCACTAGAATTTCCAGTGGTTTCTGAATATTTAACGCTGTATTTTCTTTAGCACCATCCTCCATGCGTAGCATTCCACCTTTCCGTTATCTTTACACAGTCTACTATTTACTGACATATATTATTTTCGCTCCACATACCTCAACTCTATATCATACCCCAGCGCTTCCATCATCTTAACAAAGGTCTGATTCACCACACCATCCTGCTTCTTGATCACACGATTCACATAAGCCTTCGTGGTTTCTATCTCCTCTGCCAGATTTACCTGGGTCTTACCTTGCTCTATGCACTTTGTTTTTACGTCTAATTCAATATTGTTCTTAACCATATCTAATACCTCAAACGGAAACCAAAAGTTATCTTTTCCGTATAATTTATAGTACACCAAATCTCGTAAATTTTCAATCCTGCCCACATAAGAAAAACCGGTCAGCCTCATCATCCAACCGGCTTTACCGCTGTTGGCTTTGGCTTTCTTCCTGCCATAACCTCCTTTCCAAATTTTCTGTATAATAAAAGGACCTGCGAAAAGGTCCTCTAAAAATTTTTATGTAAGTTTGCTGCTTAATTCAGCCAATTTCTGTTTTATGCTTATATTGTATTTCGTCGCCAAATCCTTAATCCATTGTCTCTCTTCTTCACGATAAGGTTCCTTAAAAAACCTTTTAATGAATTTTGAAATTTGACTCCTGAACGACCAATTTAGTTGTGATTGGTTATTCACCAGTTCAAAATCTTCCACAGTTTGCTCTGCATCAACAATACCCATTAAGTATCTCAAAATAAGCACATCTGCAAAAGTAAAAGGCATTATATCATAATCTAATTGAAGTAATGACATATATGGTCCACCTTGCTTTGTATCATCTGTGACCAATGATTATGCGCCTATAGTTTGTGCCAAAGAAATCGCATACACTTCTCCTAGATCACCCGCATTATATAATATTCGGTTTTCCCGCACATTATTTTCAAACATCTTATAAACCGCTAAATCCTTAAGCTTTTGATCCGTAAAAAGTTCTATTTTACCAGCGTTAATATCCGAATCTACTTTTGTAAGGATGTCCTGCCCATGATGTTCAAGTTCCATCGAACGAATCTGCTCATAGATAAAAACACCTTCATCAAATAGATCAAATAAAATTCCTTGAAGTTCGGCTCTATATAGATGAATGATTACATTTGTATCTAATGAGGCTCTCAATCTTCCAAACCTCCTATCAAATCATTCAAATCATCCTCTTCATGTTTCTTTTCAATCAATCTATCGCTAATATCGTCCATGCTTAATTGATAGCATTCTAACACTTTTTCAAGCGTCTCAACCGGAATAGCATCATGATTATAATTGTAAATTACATAATCAATGTACTCAAAAGGAATATCTATCTCTTCGCTTGCCTGGTTAAGTCTCGCATTTCCGCCCGCACTTTTCAACAAATTACCAACTCTAGTTTTATTACGTTGGCAATCCAATAGGGCCTTTTGATTACCAGTAATTTTTCCAAGGCTATCAAGACGATTCAATGCCATGTCAAAACTGACATTAAATTCAGACATAATTTTTGCGATATCTATCGCAGTCAATCCGTTTTTCTCAATATCAGACAATTCTAAATCAAAGAAACGATCCACTTCATCATCTGGCATTAAAAGACATGCCGCAAAATAATTTGCTTCCTGCTCTCGCTCATCGGTACTTCTATCTGCAATAGTAATACTATCATCAATAAATGATGAATCAGCTTCCATATGAAGGACTGCATGTCCAAGTTCATGTGCCAATGTAAAAATTTCTCTCGACAAACGAATACTAGAATTTGTGAAAATAACAATATCCTGATCTTTTTTTATAGTAAATCCAAGATCAGCGTTTTCCCCGAGTGGATATCGTATAAGCTTATATCCTAATCGAGCACATTCCTTAAATAAATCTATAATGCCGTATCGACTAACCTTACATTTTTCGCGTACAACGGCTGCAGTTCTTCGAATATCCTTTCTTCTGCTTTCCTGCATAACATACTCCTCCTTTATCTAATATTATTATTTTGAAGCTTGTTATACATATGCTTATTGGCATAAAAAAGATCCAGCATATCGAAGATCTTCTCTGAGGAAGACTCTGTACCACCAGTGCGATAAGCTACAACCGGTGTTTCATCTAGTACTCTAGTGATGTCGCCAACTGTCACATCTAAAATCTCTGCAACTTTAGAAAGGATATCTAATGTAATACTATTAGTTCCGCTTTCAACACGTGCATACTTTTGTCTACTCACACCGATTTGGTCAGCAACCTGTTCCTGTGTTAAATTTTTAGCTATTCTCAAAGCCTTAATACGGCTTCCTAATAATTCATTCATGATTATCCCTCCCTTTGTGCATTAATCATAACATATAAATAGCAAAAGTCAAGATGTGATGTTACAAAATTATAACATTATATATTAGAATGTTGCATTTTCATTCCCTTTGTATTTTGAGATCCCCTACTCCATTTCGCGATTTTGCACGCGTGCCCCCTCGTTCCCGTGAGCCTATCCTGTAGAGATTTCCACACCCCTACCGTCTTGCATTTGTAGGTTCAAATTCTCCTAAATGTGTTCCACATGTCGCCCGACTTCAAGAGAATGACCGTAGGGCGAGGTAAAGGAAAACGAACGTCCGCATAACAAAAAGTCTTTTTCTATGATTGACGGATGCATGGTTTTTTAGTCACCTTTCCATGCTCTTTGCTGTCCTGGATTTAATACATCGCCTCTCTAATGTTCTCAATCAATGTCACATCCGCCGGTAGCCACTTTACGTCCGCCAGATGCTCCCTTGTAAGCCACTTTGCATCCTCTGCTTCCTTTAGGATAAGCTCACCGTGAATGACCTCACACCAGAAGCAGTCCATCGAAAGATGGAAATTAGGATAATCGTATTCTATCGTATCTATTAATTCACCGACAGCAATTTCCGTGTCCAGCTCCTCCATTATCTCGCGCTTTAGCGCCTGCTGCGGTGTCTCACCAGACTCAATCTTACCGCCTGGGAACTCCCAGCCGCCCTTGAACTCTCCGTAGCCTCTCTGGGTTGCAAAGATAATCGGTTTATTTTCTTTATCGACCGCCCTTATGACGGCAGCCACTACGCGTATTGTTTTCATATTGCCTTAAGCTCCTGTGTATTATTTTGTATGCTTTGTTGTAGATTACTCTGCAAATATCGAAGCAGATCCTCTCTTACAGGGTGGTGCATCTTCATCTCAAACTTGGTGATATCACGCTCTTTACCATTGTTATCACGCTTTCTGGCAGCGCACACATCAACTATATCAAACTCTCCCATATAGTAAAAATTTGACTCCGCATCGCTCTTTTTCACAAGCAGATGCTTTCTTTTAGTGTTCACCACATCTGACACATATGAACTGTCCACACCTCTACCAATCTGCGAATCCCATCTGAAAATCATATTGTCCTCAAATGCATCCGCGTAATCCGGCTTTCCATCTACATAGTTTTTCTGCTCGTCTGTGCTTTCCTCTTTATGATACGTGACAAATATAAATACATCATCATCTATACGCTTCATTCCATACATTGTGGAGGAAAGATCCCTACCACAATTCATCAGCAGACTGACTTCACGCCTGGAGTATTTCTCATACAATACAAACGGACTCTCATTTTTAAGTGAGGACTGATATTTATCATGATATCTTTTGAGTCCTACCTCTATTATGTCATCTATCTGCTTTTTAAACTCTTCATTTTGAAGTCTTGTGGTAAAGTTATTCATCCTATGGAAGATGTTATTGTTATCCTCCTCCAAAATATCTATCCTGCAAAATCTCTTGTACTCATCATCCTTGCTGACAAACTTTCCTTGCAACACATCAGCCGCATTGTCAAGAGATTGTGTATTTACCTCATAATCGTATCTCTTTATGAAAATCTCTCTTATCTCTTTCATTGAAATAGAAGGCTTCTTCATAAGCTGCCTTAAAATCTCTAATTCAAACGGTCTCGCGCCACTTAGGATAGTCTTCGACAAATACTCAAGGGTGATTTTTTCCTGCTCATTTAATTTGTCGGTATAAAGCTCCTTCTCAACCGTTTCAAGAAATGCCTGATAGGTCTTGTACTCTTTTATTATTACAAGTGGATCAACCTCTCCGTTTTCATAAAAATCCAATAGATACGGCACTCTTCCAAGCCTGTTTTTCAAAGAGACATAGCTCTCCCTGATAATGGATTTCATGCCCTTTATTTTGTCTATCGACGCAAAAATCCTATCCTTTGCAATCTCATCAAAATGCACTGTCGAAGCGCCGGGAATCGTATTATTTCCACTGATAACATACTTTCTGATTGTATCTGCATTGTAGGAGCGGTCTCCCGACAATGCGACCGGTATCATAAAATTGTTGTTATAGTTGCCGATGAAATCAAGTATCACAACATATTCCTTGCCATTTGCCTTTCTAAGTCCACGTCCTAGCTGCTGTATAAATACAATTGGCGATTCTGTCGGCCTGAGCATAATGACCTGGTTTACTTCCACGATATCAACACCCTCATTTAAAATCTCTACAGAAAAAATGTAATCCAGTGGCTGCATTTTTCCATCTGCTTTATCTATTTTCTCTGTTCTTTCCGTGTCAAATATCTGATCTGCATTAGTTTTGTTAGTGATATCTAACGTATTTTCATCCATCGCAAGCCGCTCAAAGGCTCTCTGTCTCTCCTCCTCGGTGGCATCTCCATTTAATGCAATTGTACGGAAAAATCTACCCGTCTCAGGATTTATCGTCTGATTAAACTTATTCGATAATTCGACTGATTCATCTATCCTGCTGCAAAAAATCAGCCCCTTTACCCTGTCACCGCTATGTCCAAAATAATTGGCCTGCTCGATGATATGCTTTACCCTCTCATCACCAACAAGCTGGTTGAACGATGATTCTGTAAGCTTTTTACTCTTTATCTCCTTGTCACCAAGCAGTGAAACATCTGTTATTCCAAAGTAGTGGAATGGGCACAGCATGTTTTCCTCCATAGCCTGCTGCAAACGAATCTCATATGCAATCTGATAATTAAAAATCTGGTAAATATTTTTTCCGTCAATATCATCATCGCGCTTATCGGGAGTCGCTGTCATTCCAAGCCACAGCTTTGGTGTGAAATAGTTCATCACCTTCTGGTATGTGTTGGCCGAGCTGTGGTGTGCCCCTCGTCCAAAATTATGCAATCAAAGTCATCCGGTGCATATTTTCTCAAATGCTCATCACGATTTAAGGTCTGTACCGTCGCAAAAACATAATCCCTGTCATAGTCACTGTACCCTGCACCGACAAGTCCCATAGAAACTGATTTATCAAAAATCTTTTCGTATGATTTCTTTGTCTGTCTAGCAAGCTGGCCTCTGTGTACGAGAAACAGTACTCGTTTAAAGCCCAGCTCGCGCATGGCAAACGCAGATGCATATGTTTTTCCGGTACCCGTAGCTGATATGAGAAGTGCCCTATCCTCACCTTTTTCCAGTATTTTTCTCAGATTTGTGATAAAGCCAACCTGCATTGCATTTGGCTTTAATCTGTATTTTTCAATGGATGGAGTTTCCTCGCTCTTTGCAATCTCACGCTGTCTTTTTATGATTTGATAGCGCTCTTTATACTCCTCATAAAAACTGTCAAAGGAAAGAGCATAGCGCGAATTCCAAAGCTCATTGTATTCCTCAACAATCTGCTTTGCCACCTCTCCCTGCTCTGTAGATACAACCTTTGTATTCCACTCTCTGTTACTCGTAAGTGCGGCGCTTGTCATGTTTGAGCTTCCGATAATGATTCGATAAATCTCTTCTTTTTTGAATATATATCCCTTTGTGTGAAAGCCTTCAGCGGTCTTCTCCACATCATACATTTTGAGCGTGATGTTCGACAAGCCGTGAAGCTTCTCAAGCGCCTTTGGTTCACTGAAATTCAGATAATTTGTGGTGAGAATTTCTCCCGGAATGCCATTTTTCTCCAGCTCCTTAAGCGTCTGGAGCAACGGCGTAATGCCTCCCATCGTGATAAACGCAACGCTTATCTGAAATTTGTCACAGGCCAGCAGCTCATCTTCTATTGAGGATAATACTTTTTTGCCTTCTTTATGGTTGTTTGACAAAAATTGTGGCTGATAAGCCAGGCTTGAATTGTATCCACTATTGATGAAGCCGGTTTCCAAACCGGCGCGTAGTTCTGCTATTTTTTGTTTATTCATACTGCCTCCCACAGCTCATTCCATCCTGCATAGCCCATCGATACAAAGTATCTAAACCATACGCGCCATGCCTCATAAAACGAGCTGTCTTTGTTCTCCTCCGCCAATATCACCAGGTCAGCACACCTTACTACATAGTCCTTATCCTTTGTGAAACGACCTGTTAATATGCCATTTTTGTATAGCTCATACAGATTTTCAAGGGCAGCCTTTGCTGTAGACATATCAAAATTGCAGGCCCCACTTTCGTTAATTTCATTGAATTTAAGGCACTCCATATAATTTTTTTCTATAACGTTATCTGATACTTTATTTTCCATATTATCACATTCATCACTTTAACACCATCTCATGCCACTCTTCTCTCCGCCCCAGGTAGAGTCAGCAATTCCCAGATCCTGCAATCCAAACTTCTTATACATCTCCACCTTCTGCTCTAAGCATGTCAGAAACAGCTTTTTTCGTCCGTTTGCCTTTTCACGCTGACTGTAGCGGTACACGAGCTCTCTGGCAAGGCCCTGTCCACGGTACTCCGGCAGCACGTCAAGGCCCAGAAGCATCACATTTCTTACCGTTTTCATCGCATAAATCGATGTCCGTGAAAAACTCATCCCTGAACTTTTCCTCGTCTGTTGCCACACCATTTAAAAAGCCCGCCAGCTTACCGGTTGATTTGTCAATTGCCACGAGAAATAGCTGTGGTACCTTTGCAATTCTCTCTGTCATTGCCTTTGGAGAACATGCCTCATTCGGTGGGAAACATATCTGCTCAATTGCTATTGCCTGTTCTACCTCGTCTGGGTGTATACTTCTAAATTCAAAATTGTCTGTCATTATTTTATACCTCATTTTTCTGTTTATCATATTGTTTTGTTACCGGCCACTCTCAAGCGTGAACAGTAAAATTTTTTGTATATGTATATAATACGTGTTTTTGCTGATATAATCAATAATCCCCCAAATACCAAAATCAGCCACAAAAGCATTTTACTGCTTTTACGACTGATTTACATTGAAAACTGACAAAAACCTCCTTTTTGCTTTAATGATAAACTTAAAGCGCAAAGGAGGTCAATGTTCATTTATGAATACTTACAATTAATTATTAAAGAACGATAATGCTTCCTTCAATCCATCAGACTCATTATTCATGTGTTCTGCCATTTCTGAAACTCCGTGCATCATCGCATTGAGCTCCTCGATATTGGCATTCATCTCTTCGGTTGCTGCGGCATTTGCTGCGCTGACGTCTGTCAGGCTGTTGCTGCTCTTCGTGATGTCATCGTTCAGCTCAATCATCGCAGTGACAAGCTCTTCGATTTCATCAGCTTTTTCTGCTGTCTTTTGAATCTGCTCATCAAGTGAGCCAAATTCATCGAGTACTGCCTTAATCTCTTCCTTCTGCTTGGCATTATCCTCGACGATGGTGCCGGATGCCTGAACACAATACCTGCACTCTTCAACCAGTGATGATATTATCTGCTTGATATTCTCAAGCTCCGTATTGGTATTGTCTGAAAGCACTCGAATCTCCTGTGCCACCACTGCGAACCCTTTTCCTGCATCGCCGGCTCTGGCTGCTTCTATAGATGCATTGAGTGACAAAAGATTGGTTTCACTGGATATTTCCTCAATGACAGAGACAATATTGCTCACCTTGTCAACCGTAGTATTTACAGTTTCTATGCGTTTTGAAATTGCTGAGATACCCTCATCCATCTTGTGGCTGCTATCCTGCATGGATTTAATCTTGTCATTCATGATTTTACTGCTATCCTGCACTGCTACCGTCTGGTTTTTGATTTCATCAACAGAGGCATTAATGTCCTTTGTTTCATTGCTCATCTCCAGAAGATTTTCATTAATCTTGGAAATAGATGCTGCCATGCCTGTAGAGCCCTCTGCAACATCCTCGACTGCCTTGGATATCTCGTTATTTGCAGCAAGTGTCTGACTGCTTGTGTCATTGAGCTCATAGCTGTTTGATGACATCGTATCACTGGAATTTCTTATCTTTCCGACTATACTTCCAAGCGATTGTGTGAGCTCCTTCATCTTTTCTATAATCAGGCCTATCTCATCATTTGACTCCTTGACCACACTGAAATCTGCCTCAATATTACCATTGGCAATATCCTCAATTATTGTGCTGACCTTTACAAGCGGTCTCATAAGCCTGCGTCCCATTATGAATGAGATAATAATTGCAATAAGCACAACAATAGCACTGATTCCAACGGCAAGCCCCGTTACAGTAGTGATTCCTGCAAGTGCCTCAGACTCATCTGCTGTAAGCACAAGTATATTTTCATTGTTCAAAATCGTATATGCCGAATACTTTGTTGTTCCATTGAAATCATATTCTACAACAGTCGTGCCCGGTTTTTTGCCATCCTGAAGCTGTTGTACAACGCCTTTAATTACAGCATTCTCAACAGGCTGTCCAACCTTTTCCTTTGTAGGATGATAAAGCATTGTGCCATCATTCTTTACCACATAGACATATGAGCTGTCCATACCTTCGAGCTTTACATCGGAAAGACTCTTAGCGTATTCATCATAGTCTAAATCCTCTGTATCTGCATTGCTGATCTCATTCTCCACAATTTTTGACGTTGTATTAACAACATCTACCATGGTATGCTTGACACTGTCTGTAATTTGTTTTTTGGAGCTTTCAAGAATAAATACCATACAAATTACATTTGAAACTATAACAGCTAAAATCACCATTACTATGATTTTGGCTGCAAATGTACCTCTTTTTTTAGTTTTACTCTGTTCCATATGACCATCTCTCCTATCCTACTGCTACTCCTTTAGCTTAAAATTATAAGACAATATTACCATTTTTGGTGAAATTATACAATAGTTTATCAGTAAATAAAAAATTTATCTACATTTTGCCTTTGATTAATTTGTCGCGCAAATAGGGTTAATGTTCAATCATAAACAGTTATACTACCTATTCCACATTCTTTAATGCCATGTCCATCGGAATCCTCTTTATTCTCCTGAAATCAAATACTGTCACTATCAGGTAACCGATGAGCACAAACGCAAACATCTTTACATAGCCGACAGGTGTCATATGGAATGAAAACCAGCCGCTGAAGGTCTGAAGCATTATGCGCCATACAATGTCCATTACTTTTGCACCAAGCACTACGCTGATGATATCCGAGATGACCACCACAATTGATGTTGAGGCCAGATAAAGATTGCAATTTCTCTGTTGTCGTAGCCTAAAATCTTGGTCATAGATATGGCTGTCTCATTTTTCTCGATGATAAGCTTCGTGAGCAGATATATCATAACGGCTGAGAGCAGTATGCAAAGCACCTGGAAGTACTGCATGTATGAGCCCATGGAGTGGTCGAGCTGGTCTGCCATTTTGGTGATGTCGCGTATCGTGATTGTTGTCGCGATATTACTCTCATCGATATCCTTTATTTTTGTGTCTGACAAAAATCCGCTGAATCTGCCATCCTGCAAAATCAAAAGTATCCGCGAAATGCTCTATCGGCATAAACACCGCGATGCTCTGAGATTTATCGTAGGTTCCCTTCACCTTGAATTTGTATGTTTTTTTCTCGTACTGTGCATCAAGCTTTATTGTATCCACCCGGTTTTATACCATATTTATCTGCAAATGAGTCTGATATGTATACCTCGTTATCCTTAAGCGAATCCATATCCTTAAGCTTTACGTATGCACTGTCTGTTTCCACTCCGTAGACAGACACCTCCTCGTCAAACTCATCTGACCTCCTTAAGAGCGATGTCATGTCAAATTTCTCTGCATCACTGTTATCGGTTTCAAGCACGTTTCCGTCTGCATCGACATAGGATTTGAGTACGTACTGGTATTTTGCAAACATCATACTGTCGGTATTTTTCTTGTAATAATCAAGTGTATCCGGCATACCGACTGCCATCGCGAGCATTACCATGATGAAAAATATTCCCACAAAAAGTATCAGATAGTTTGCCACATTCTGGAACATGATTCGCAGTCTGAAACGGCTCATGAAGCTCCAGTGCGGAAGCCGCATTGCTTTTTTACGCTTTATTTTCTTAAGGTCATGACGCAGAAACTGAAGCGGTGTGTGCTGCATCATGCGGATTATTACAATAAGATTTACAACCAGCATTATAATCACCGGAGCAAGCGTTGTTTTTATGAATGCGCCCGGATTCCAGATTGTGTGGTATGTCGGCAGGCTGTAGCTGTTGTAATACATGCCCACAACCACATCCTTGAATACCGTATAGCCCAGTATATTTCCTACTACTGCTGCCAGAAATGTCACAATAACAGGCATTGAAAGGTAATGCCTAATAAGCTCGCCCTTTGTGTAGCCCGACGCACGAAGCGTGCCTATCGCTGATGATTCATTTGCTATCGTATTGCTTATGGTCACTGCAAAAATGAATGCGATTATCACAATAAGAATGTCTAAAAGCACTCCTCCCATGGCCTTGTCTGAGCCCATATCGTCCGTGGCAAAATTGATTGCCGGATTTGAGTAGCGCGGTGTGTAGTCCTCCACCTCATTGCCCGTTGCCATAACCTGTGACACCATCGCCTCCAAGAAAGTCATCTGATTTTTCCTTCTGCTCTATGTCGTCAGCCGGCTCATCCTCGTATTTCCATGCATATGTATAGTGAATGCTCTTGTTAAGGCGCTCAAAGCCCTCCTTTGTCACCATTGCCACATCAAACTTTATCGCATCAAACATCATATCGGTCTTCTTTTCATGCAGTGTGGAGTAATTGACATATGCGATAAGGCCCGATACCTTGAATTCTTTTCCGCTGACCTTTATCGTGTCGCCAACCTTCATGCCCACGTTGTCTGCATGCATTCTGTCCACAGCGATTTCGTTCTCATTTTGTGGAAAAGAACCCTCGATGAGACATGCGAGGTTGATATCCCCGGTCTTTGTGTATACACGGATAGTTCCGTCCTTTTTGCCGTCTGCGTCGTAGTCCTCATCCTCGTTGCGATAGAAATTCTCGTAGAGCGTGACAGGAGTTTTGCTGCTATCGCTGTCTTTTTTTCGTCCGGAGCTGTTTTTACCTCGCCTGACTCGATAGCCGTAACAAGCTCGCTGTCAGCCTTATCCTTAAGCTCGAAATGTCCATCCTCCTGCTTGTATTTACTTACCTCCCTCATCCGCAGATGTGAGCATACTGTCGTTTGCCACATACATTCCGGATACAAAGCCGATTGTCAGCACGAGGAAAAGAAATACAACGAGATATTTCTTCCAGTCACCGATAATTTCCTTTGGTATACGCTTTATCAGAGGATTTTTTATCTTTTTCCTGCTCATAGGTCAAATTCTCCTTACCACTCAAGCTCTTCGGCCGAAACCTTATTTGTATTGATATCGTTGTGACGCACGGCTCCGTCTCGTAGCTTTATCACGTGGTCTGCCATGTTTTTGATGGCCTCATTGTGTGTGACCATGATTATGGTGTTTCCGTACTTTTTGTTGACATCCTCTATGAGCTTCAAAATCTCCTTTGAGGTGTTGTAATCAAGCGCTCCTGTCGGCTCGTCGCAGAGCAGTATATCAGGGTTTTTCACGATTGCACGACCGATTGACACACGCTGCTGCTGTCCGCCGGATAGCTGATTTGGAAGCTTGTAGCGGTGCTCGTAAAGCCCCAGCGTGTGAAGCAGCTCATCGATATCCAGTGCGTTGTCAGACAGGTATGCGCCCACCTCGATATTTTCCTTTACATTCAGATTGGCAATCAGGTTGTACATCTGAAATACATATCCCAGATGCTTTCTGCGGTACTGCGTGAGCTTTTTCTCGCTCATATCCTTCAGCTTGTCACCATTTATGCTGATATATCCGGAATCGGCGCTGTCGATGCCTCCGATGATATTGAGCAGTGTAGACTTTCCGGAGCCTGACGGTCCGAGCAGCACACAGAATTCACCCTTTGCCACAGAAAAATTCATACCTCGCAGCACCTCCTGGCGCGTCTCGCCGCTTCCAAAGCCCTTTTTCAAATCCACTATTTCTAAGAACTTTCTCTCTTCTTCTGACATATGATATCCTCTCTTTCAACATTTCAAATTACATTTACCTTATATAATGTTATACGTTTAAAAACAATTATTGGTAAGATTGTGCTTACTGTAGTTACCTGTCATTTATATATGTTAGTGTTATCTAACTTCATGTAATAAGAGTAACGCTATTCTGCCTTTCTTGTCAATAAAAATTTTATAATCAGCTTGGTAAAACATCTTTTTATTTTCTGACCGGATTAACAGCTTCGAGGCGTATGCATAATATAAATTAAATCTGTTTTTACGGAGATATGAATTTTTATGTGTGGTATTGCCGGATTCTGTAACTTTAAAGAAGACTTTGAAGAGAACACCGATTACTGGAACTTTCGTCTTGAGAAGATGCGTGCTGTGCTCGCCCACCGCGGCAACGATGCCAGAGGACGCTACCTTAAAAAGCATATTGGTCTGTCGCACAGCCGTCTGGCCATCCGTGATATCCTGTGCGGCGACCAGCCCATGACGCGCACCCACAACGGCTATGAGTACACTATCTGCTATAACGGTGAGATTTACAACACTGATGAGCTGATTCCCGAGCTGTCCGAAAACGGCTTTGTATGCTCCACAACCTCAGACACAGAGGTTATTCTGTACGCCTACATCCATTGGGGCGCTGATTTTGTCAATCGCTTAAACGGTATTTTTGCATTTGCCATATGGGATGCGGCTAAAAGCCGGCTGCTTTTATACCGCGATCGCGTAGGTGTCAAACCGCTTTTTTATGCCATCCGAGGGGATTCTCTGGTGTTTGGCTCCGAGCCAAAGGCCTGCTTTGCGCACCCTGCAGTAAAGCCTGAGCTTGACAAACAGGGCTTGCAGGAGCTTCTTGCTATCGGGCCTGCACACACGAGCGGGCTTTCCCTGTTTAAGGATTTGTTTGAGGTTTTGCCGGGACACTTCATGATTTACTCCCGGGATGGGCTGCATGATGAAACCTACTGGGAGCTTACAAGCCGGGAACACACCGAGAGCTATCGGGATACCGTTGCTCACACACGTTTTCTGGTGGAGGATGCTATAAAAAGGCAGATGGTTTCCGATGTGCCGGTATGTACTTTTCTGTCAGGCGGCATCGATTCAAGCATCGTGACCGCCATCGCCGCAAACTATATGAACACACGCGGTAAAACGCTCAACACTTTTTCCTTCGACTTTAAGGACAATGACAGATATTTTAAGGCAAACGCCTTCCAGCCGGAGAGGGATCTGCCCTATGTCAATCGTATGCTTGAAGAGTATGAGACAGCCCACTCCTATCTCGAGTGTGATGAGAACTCTCTCTTCAAGGCGCTCTTTGCCGCAGTCGATGCAAAGGATATGCCCGGCATGACCGATGTGGACTCGTCACTTTTATATTTCTGCAGCCTCGTCAGCCGAAAAAACAAGGTAGCTCTTACAGGTGAGTGTGCTGATGAAATCTTTGGTGGATATCCGTGGTTTTACCGCAAAGAGCTGCTGGAAAGATATGGCTTCCCATGGTCATCGGATGTAGCTCCACGCCTTGCTCTTTTGCGCGATGATGTGGGGTTGGAGCTTGATTTATCCGGTTATCAGGCTTTTCGATATGAGGAGTCGAGGTCAAAAGCACCTCTCCTTTACGGCGAGGCCGGTGAGGACGAAAGCCGCCGCATAATAGGTTATCTCAATATCAAATGGTTCATGCAGACGCTTCTTGACCGCATGGATCGCACCAGTATGTACTCCGAGCTTGAGGCCCGCGTCCCTTTTGCCGACCATCGTATCATTGAGTATGTCTTTAATGTGCCTTGGCATATGAAATATCAAAACGGTGTGGAAAAAGACTCTGCTTCGCGATGCTTTTTCAGATGTCCTGCCACCTGAGCTTTTGCACAGAAAAAAGAGCCCATATCCAAAGACTTATCATCCCGGATATGAAGCTCTCCTTATAAAGGGAATGGAGGAGATATTAGACTCCCCTAACGCCCCTGTGCGCACTCTCATTGACACTGACAAAACGCGCGAATTTTTAAAGGCACCGGCAGAATACGGCAGTCCGTGGTTTGGCCAGCTCATGGCAGGTCCGCAACTTATCGCATATTTCATCCAGATTAATTACTGGATGGAGAAGTATCAGCTGTCTGCCTAATGCTCATCCATGACTAATTGACCTTGCGCTCTATATCAATGATGTTATTCTCTATGATATTGTTTTCTGTAATGTTGTTATCTATGCTCTCTGCCGAAGAGGTGCTTTCACTATTCTGCTCTTTCGGTGTAAATCTTCTCACCTTATCCATGAGCTGAGTCTTCTTCAGCTCATGCTTAAGCTCAACACGCTCACTCTTCTGCTGTCGTTTTTTCTCTTTCAGCTCGTATTTTGCCTGTTTCTTTGCGAGCTTATTCTGCCTCTTCTGCTCCTTTATGGCAGCCTTGGTCTCTCTTTTGGCCTGCTTTGCCGCAAGCTTTGCTTCTTTTGCTTCGTTCTTTATGCGACTCTTTTTGTTCTTCTTGACACTCTTTTTAGCCACCTTATGTAATTCCTTGAGGTCTGACTTTGCAGCCTTTATATTCTTTCTATCCTTGCGGTATGGATTGTGCACAAAGTATCCCACAGTGCCTATCATCATAAGAAGCAGCGCCAGTGCCTCTCCAGCCATCGTGACATACTCTAGATACTGCGGATACAGCTTGTAGCCTGCCATCTCCGCCGCTATCAGGATAAGCGGAATGAAAAACAATATATTCTTTCGCTTTTGGGACAATAACGCTCCCTCCGCACCTACACACATGAGTACATACAGACACAGCTGCGAAGTCGGTCCATAGGCATATGCCACAATCGCAGCCATTATTACAGATATGCAAAACACTATGAATGCTTCTCCGCGGAACAGGGCATTCCTGTACTCTTTTATGCCCTCCAGCTTGTCTACCGATATGCCATGCAGTGAATATACCTGGTCTGTGATATCCTCCATGCAGTCCTCATGGTATCGCTTCAGCTCCCTGTTGCTGTTTATATCGGCATCTATGGAGCGTCTGCGCTCTGTAAGCAGCTTCTGCTCCTCCATGATCTCTCCCTGGCCCTCATCCCTCTGCCTCACGCTGAAGCTTCACCTGCTCGTGAATCCACTCGGCTCGCTGGATGCGCTCGCTCTCCTGAGGGATAACCATCTGCTGCGCGTCAACTGTCTGCTGTGTCATGCTGTTATTTTCCGGCTCTGCAGAGTCAATTTTATTTTCATTTTCATTATTTATCATTCCGTTTTTCTGCCTCTTTCTTCTAGACATTTTCTTCCTCTTGCAATTGTTATTTACTGCTATATATCTCTATTAAAGCATATTTCAGCGGAATTTTCCATAGAATATGCGCATGATATCCGCAAACCCTGAAATTTTTGGTGCCCGATACCATTAAATTTTTCAAATTAGAATTGAGATTTCATCTATTCCAAGTAATTTCATAATTGTTATATTTTATTATCAAATACCTCTCAAGCCCTTGAAAACACTAAGTTTATCACAGGTTAGCTTTCCCTTATTATTTCCCTTGTGTTATATCGTCCCGTCAGTGTTTACGAACTCTCATAAGGGCAAATACAAGGGTGCAGGACATCCAGTGGATGTCCGCTTTGCACCGACCGTAGCGAAGCGGAGACCAAGAAAAATCTATAAAACAGTATAACACAAAATAAAAGTGACTTGGTGAACTGATTGAAATGCTTCTGATGTTTATAACGAATGATTGATTGAATGATAAGGAGATTCTCCATCTGACCGCCCCATACAGTGAAGAACGCCGAGAGGCGGCGTGGGAGTATGCCAGAGAACACGATGCTGCCGACAGGCTGAAATGACGTGGATTTGTTCATAAGTTTGTGTTATACTTCTTTAATAATTGGGCAACAAACAGAAAATGGAGGCATCTATGAAACATAACAACCTTATAATCATGTCTGCATTAGCACTTGTGATTAGTTTAACCGGGTGCGGAAATACAAATAAGCTTTCCGAATATGACATGACCGGAATTAGTTTTATAGAATATACTGACATAGATACAGTATGCGAAGATGAAGAACTGATAACTGCTGGAAGCAATTTGCTATCTGACCAAGAGGACAATTTGCTCCTCTCCTATGTAGTAGATAGCGCTATTGAACTTTCTACCGAGCTGGGAGATTATGACCATTTGGTGTTTACAAATCCCAAATGGATTGAAAACTTTGGCGATTCTGGCAAATTAAAACCCATAGAATATAGCAGCTTATCAAAAAGTATGCAAGAGTTTTTAGACAGTCAAATGCCGATATTGACAAACGACGGAAGTGTATTGCCAGAAGGAACAGGGTTATACGAATACGAAGGTGGCGGTCTGCTTGCATTTCCTATAAATGTAACTCTTGGATCAGCGAAGCCGATAGAAGCAAAAAATCCTCTGGTTATGCTAATAGACAATCCGGGAGAAATACTGAAAGCTGATTCTTGTATGTTGCCCTTGACCTCAAGTGGAAATGTGTTGTTTTTGGATAGCGATAATTTACAACAAGCTTTTGAAAATAGTGAGCTTAAAGATTACGGAGATATTCAAAAGTTTAATAAAAAATAACATTTTACAATTACATAACCAATCCGAGAGGACAGTCGAGAAAATCGACTGTCCTTTTTCTATGCCTATGATCAGAAAGGAGCGACCACCCATGACAAAGCCAAGAGAGAAAACCCGCGAGGAGCTGCAAGCCGAGATTGAAGGCGCAAAAGATCCGCCCATAAAATAGTAGCTCTATGCGTCAGCTATTTTACGGGCGGTATTCTTTATTAAGAATGATATACTTAAACGCAAGAAGCATTTCACCAGTTCCGATTGTCTGATATCGAAAGGAGACACACGATTATGGCAAAAGGATCTGTAAGAAAAAAAGGAAAGAAATGGAGCAGCACCAAAGGATGTGCAGGAACTGTTAGGGCACTCAGATGTCAGTACCACCATGAATGTCTATGCACACTCTGCAAGAAAAGCCATGGAAATCTCGCAGGTTACTTGATAAAGGGTGGCAATGACTAAATAAAACTTTCCCTTATTTCCCTTACAATTATCTCATAAGGGCAAAAATAAGGGAAAATACATATCGTTTCGCTAATGCACAGGCTGGAGAGCCTGTAAAATAGGGAAAGGTTTATGGTGTTGTCCTGGCAGATATGAATATCCGTACAAGACGCGATGTCAAGAAATTTTTAGAAGGACTCTCTACCGGAAGTTCCAGCCTTCTTAAGAATGTAACCGTTGGTTGTCATTACCATACGATTGAAGCTGAATCCGAAGAGATTTTAGATGATATTCAAAATGAACTCGCAGAAAAAGGTTTTCTAATGCAATCAAGGCGTCAGTCCGGTATTTCCGGAACTGACGCCTTTTAAGCATTGGAAATTGTCAATGCCACTGTTTTGTCTTACATATACTTCTTCACAATATTCTCCATTACTTTCCACTTATGTTCCATATCAGAGACAAGTTTAAACTGTGTCCTTGCCCGGTCCAAATTCTGCCCCGGTCTGTGAATTTTAAAATAAATGTCTCCCTGAATATAATCCATATAAGAAACCATTCCACATTCATAGGTCATAAGCCTAGCGCTCCATCGGAAGCAGCTTTATCTCTTCCTGTGAAAGTTTTCCACCACAGCCCTCTATAAAGCCCTTCGCACATGCTTCAAAAAGCTCTAAATCGCACCACACTTTATCCAGATTTTGTTCATCCTCTAATGCTGTAATTTGCTCCAATCTGCACTGCATCTCCAAAATCATTCATGGCTACCCAGGCATTACAGTGTCCAGGTAATCACACATATTCCTTTTGGTATCCTTATCCATGAGGACATTATTAATTTTTGTGTCATTATGAGTCACACGAAAACTGATTTTCCCACTTCTCAGCAAATCCTGAAAGCAGTCCACAATTTCTTCCCTGTCCAATACAAACTGAATTTCCTCCCGGACCAAATCCACTCTGCTGCACACATCCTCTTCCACTGCCTTTTTGAATGTCTCAAATCTTCTCTGGTATCACGGAAATCCGGAATTGTCTCATGAAGTAGTTTTCGCCGGATAATCCGCTAACATACTTTAGAAATCTGCCAAATGCCAGACCGCCCCTCATAAAGTATTTCAGGATTATCTATCAAATCATAGCTTACAGTATTTTCAATGAATACATAAGCTCTCCAATACTCACCTTCCGAGTCCACGTAATAGGGTTTCCCGTCTTTTGCAGGAATGACATTTAATGTCTCCTCTCTGATTTCAAACCGTTAGCTGAAATTTTTTAAAAATCAGTGGACTCCAACGATATTTTCCATTAATTCAACCGGGTTTTAAAGATACTCTTGTTCATCTGCTGTAAAATATAATATTTTTTACTCCTGCTCGTTTTCAAATGTAACACGGTAAGTATCATTAATATGTCCATTTCATGGAATTTCTTTCTTATATACACCTTCAAAACAGAAGTGCAGTTTAATTTAATTTTCCGCAGAGCTGTTTTGGATAAAAATCATTTTCTTCCAGCTTTTCACTGCTGCCATAACCATTGGTTTATCTTCCCTGTAGGTAACTCCATACCACTTTTCTGTTGTAAGAAGAACTTTTACTTCTGCTGTTATCTAACAGTCTGCTGACGACCGACGGAAGA
>SCPN01000853.1_pt1 | contig 28036 bp, 33 predicted proteins | sample 6106831 | NCBI WGS metagenome assembly SCPN01 (sample SAMN10720447, study PRJNA508395) | human gut metagenome | isolation source: Participant 1, 0 month
ATCCGCAGGGTTCCATGAAGTTTCCGGTCTCTGGATAAGGTTTCACGGGCCTGGGCCAGTTCCTGCATGATGGTGTTGGCGTGTTCGAAAAACAACTCCCCATCCCGTGTCAGAGAAATCTGCTTACCGATCCGGTCAAAAAGGTGAACGTCCAGTTCCTGCTCCAATTGTTTGATCTGAATGGTGATGGCCGCCTGGGAATATCCCAGATGCCGGGCTGCTTTTGAAAAACTCTTAAACTGTGCCACCTGTAAAAACGCATTGATCTCCGAAGTTCCATCGTGTTTTCATCCTTTCCAGAGCATGTATGAAGGGTTCCAGTCCGTACCACGCATAAACTGCAACGATTAAAAAAATTAAATGATTGTATTAAATCATTAAATTTTACAAATAGATAACATAATGATACAATACAGTCAACAGAAAAGCAAGTGTGGCCGCCAGACAGGAGCGGCAAGTGTTATTGTTCACGCGTTGTGCAAACCGGCAAGTAACATTGTCTGTGCAGGGCATGGACAGGAAGCGCGATGAATACAAAGGATGCGGAGGTACAATTCATATGGAAAAGACAAATGAGAAGTATGGTGCGTATATTCAGATTTTAAGGGAAGAGCTGATCCCGGCTATGGGGATGCACAGAGCCGATCGCGGTAGCTTATGCGGCGGCTGTTGCCAGACAGACTTTAGGAGAGCTGCCGGACAAGGTGATCGTGGGAGCCAGCGGAAGTATCATCAAGAATGTAAAATCTGTCATTGTACCGAATACGGATAACATGAAGGGACTGAATACAGCAGCCGCAGCAGGAATCGTGGCCGGTAAGCCGGAGAAAGAGCTGGAGGTGATTGCTGAGGTGACACCGGAGCAGACAGAAGAGATCAAAGAATTTCTCAAGACCGCAGAGATTACAGTAGAGCATGTGGAGAATGGCAATACCTTTGATATTGTTATTAGCGTATTTAAGGGTAAAAAGAGCGCAAAAGTGCGGATCGCTAATTACCACACCAACATTGTGTATATTGAGAAGAATGGTGAAGTGCTGAAAAATATTCCGGTCCGCGGCGAGGAGGAAAACGGTCTGACAGACCGGAATCTTCTGAACATGAAGGACATCTGGGATTTTGCCAATACTGTAGACATCGAGGATGTGCGCCCGATCTTAGAGCCGCAGATCCGCTACAATATGGCGATCGCCGAGGAAGGTATCCGGGGCAATTATGGAGCGAATATCGGAAGCGTCCTTCTGGATATGGAAGGGGATAATTTAAGAGTAAAGGCAAAAGCTATGGCTGCAGCAGGATCTGATGCCCGTATGAATGGCTGTGAGCAGCCGGTTGTCATTAACTCCGGAAGCGGCAACCAGGGAATCACCTCTTCCGTTCCGGTCATTGTCTATGCGAGAGCTATGGAGGTGGGAGAGGAGAAAATGCTGCGTGCGCTGACTCTTTCCAACTTGACCACTATTCATGAAAAAACACCGATCGGACGTCTGTCCGCATACTGCGGCGCAGTCAGCGCAGGAGCAGGTGCAGGAGCAGGTATTGCGTATTTGTGCGGAGGGGATTATGATGTGATCGCACATACGGTTGTCAATGCACTTGCGATCGTATCCGGTATTGTCTGTGATGGAGCCAAGGCTTCCTGTGCGGCAAAGATCGCCACAGCAGTAGAAGCAGGCATTTTTGGCTATAATATGTATATCCGCGGTCAGGAATTCTACGGAGGGGATGGAATTGTGGCAAAGGGTATCGAGACATCGTTAAAGAACGTTGGGCGTTTAGGAAAGGAGGGTATGAAGGAAACCAACGAGGAAATTATAAAAATTATGATAGAGGGGTAAAAACTATATGAAAAAACTTACGGGGAGTTTACCGTTTCGATTGTTGCTTGGAGTTGTGATCGGCATTCTGGTGGGGCAGTTTGCCGGTGAAGGACTGATGAATATCGTGGTGACATTAAAATACATCATGAATCAGATCATTAGCTTCTGTGTGCCGTTGATCGTTATTGGATTTATCGCGCCGTCCATTACAAAACTGGGAAATAACGCATCCAAGATGCTTGGGGTTGCAGTTGTGATCGCATATGTTTCTTCTGTTGGTGCAGCGCTGTTTTCCATGGCAGCTGGTTATCTGCTGATTCCACATCTGTCTATCGTATCTGAGGTGGATGGATTAAAGGAACTGCCAGGCGTAGTGTTCCAGTTAGATATTCCGCAGATCATGCCGGTTATGAGTGCACTGGTATTTTCACTGTTTATTGGTCTGGCCGCAACCTGGACCAAGGCAACAGTCATTACCAATGTGTTAGATGAGTTTCAGAAGATCGTGCTGGAGATCGTTACCCGTGTGGTGATCCCGATTCTGCCGGTATTTATCGCATTTACGTTCTGTGCGCTTTCTTACGAGGGAACCATTACCAAGCAACTTCCGGTATTCTTAAAAGTGGTGATCATCGTTATGATTGGCCATTTCATCTGGATGGCTCTGTTATATGGTATTGGCGGCGCTTACGCCGGAAAGAATCCGATGAATGTGGTGAAAAATTACGGTCCTGCTTACATTACTGCAGTAGGAACGATGTCTTCCGCAGCTACTCTGGCAGTTGCCCTGCGCTGTGCCCAGAAATCTGAGCCTACGTTACGAGACGACATGGTAGATTTCGGTATTCCGTTATTTGCCAACATTCATCTGTGCGGATCTGTTCTGACAGAGGTATTCTTCGTTATGACTGTTTCCAAGGTACTTTACGGACAGCTTCCAACGGTTGGAACTATGGTGTTGTTCTGCCTGCTTCTGGGAGTTTTCGCTATCGGTGCTCCTGGAGTTCCAGGCGGTACAGTTATGGCATCCTTAGGCCTGATCACGGGAATCGTGGGCTTTGGTGAGACCGGTACAGCTTTGATGCTGACGATCTTCGCTCTGCAGGACAGCTTTGGAACTGCATGTAACGTAACCGGAGACGGTGCGCTGACCATGATTCTGACTGGTTACGCAGAAAAACATGGAATCAAGCCTCAGAAGATTGAATCGGGAATTTTATGATACCAGGGTAAAAGGTCACCAACATCTAATACAAAAAGCATCGGTCAAAATATGACCGATGCTTTTTTTCTTCACAGGAAATGTTCAGGTAGCGAATATTGGTGCAGCGGACTGATGGTCAAATGACCTGGTGTTCCATCCATTTTCCATTGATGAAACGGATGGTGAACAGTAAGCTGCGGAAGAACCAGTCCACGAACATACCGCACCAGACGCCTAACAGTCCCATGTGAAGACTGTTAACAAAGTAATAGCATAAAAAGATACGGAAGGTCCACATGCTGAACATACTGACCGTCATGGTGTACTTGGAATCGCCGCCGGAACGGAGAATGTTGGGCATCATGAAACTGGATGGCCATAGGAATAAATCTACGGTACAATAGATCCGGATCACAGTGACTGCAATGACCTGTGCTTCTGCGGAGATGTTGAAAATCTTGACTACGTAAGGAGTGGTCAGGATCAGGATCGGGCTGGTAAGCCATGCGGCAACATAGGCCAGGGCGATCAGCTTGCGGGCGTATTGATTGGCCTGCTTCTTCTCATTGGCGCCCAGGCAATGACCGATGATCGGGATCGTTGCCAGGCTGATGGCATTGCCTGGAATGTTGATCATGGAACTTAGGGTGTTGCAGACAGCTGAAGCCGCGATGGAGGCAGTTCCCAGGGTACTGATCAGATGGCTGACCAGCAGTTTGCCGATCTGGAACATGCCGTTTTCGATGCCGGCCGGAATTCCGATGGCCAGGATCCGGTGGGCGATGGAAAGATTAGGCTTTAAGTCTGCCAGAGAAGCGATCCGCAGTGGATTGTCACGGCGCTGCAGCTGGGCAGTGACCCAGATGGCTGCCAGAATCCGTCCAATCAAGGTAGCGATCGCGGCGCCCAGGACTTTCCAGTGAAAAACGTAGATCAGAACTGCGTTGCCGGCGATGTTGACTACATTCATGACCAGACTGGCTTTCATGCTGATCTTACTGTCTCCCTTAGCGCGGAAAAGTGCGGCACCGGCATTATAAAGACCGATAAAGGGATAAGAAACGGCGCTGATGTAAAAATAAATCTCCGCATAGTGCATAACGTGAGCTTCAATAGAGCCAAACACGGTCCGTAAGATCAGGCGGCATAAGAGAATGCAGAGCAGTCCGAAGGAAACCGTCAGTATGATGAGAACGGAAAACAGCTGGGCTGCGCTTAGCTGGGCATTTTTCTCATCCTTCCGTCCAAGATACTGGCTGGCGACCACAGCACCGCCGGTAGCCAGAGCAGATAATATCTGGATGATCAGGACATTTAGGCTGTCTACCAGACTGACGCTGGACACAGCTGCCTCCCCCACTCCCGATACCATAACGGTATCGGCAAGTCCCATGGAAACACTTAAAAATTGTTCCAGGAGCAGGGGAAGAAGCAGTGCTTTCAGCTGGGCGTTGGTGAACATGGGAGGCGATGGGGGAGTTTCTTGTGTGCTTGAGGGGTGATTCATGATGATAAATCCTTTCGTTGTCGATGGTTATGAAGTAACGGTTTAGCAGGTCTGCGTATTTGCTGCGCTGATCGTAAGAAAACATCGTTACCTTATTAATTTATCTCTGAATGTTGTTTCTGGCAATATCTTTGTAAAATAATACAGTTTTCTGCACGAATGAAACTGGTCGTGGAAATAGCACAAGAGATGGAAGGAAAAAATACCGCCGGGCTATCAGGATATCGGATAGTCTGGCGGTATTGGATATTTTTATCTCAGTCGAGAAGCACCCCACCTCTTCAGGTGGTGAGAAATCACAAATTAGTCTCAGTGGGAGGTGGGTCTTCGACTGAGATAAACGCTCCGCGAGGATGCGCAGTGATTCTGTAAAGAATATGTCAGCTTACGCTGACCAGAATCACGCGCCAAGTCTCACGGACGTTCGACTTGAAAGCAATTCAGTTAATTACTCTGCCTCTGCGATCTTCCGAGCCACATACACGCCGCTTGCGGATGCATGGGACAGGGAGTGGGTCACGCCACTGCCGTCGCCAATGATGTAAAGACCTTTGTAGCGGGTCTCCAGATTCTCATCGATGTCAACTTCCATGTTGTAGAATTTGACCTCAACGCCATAAAGCAGGGTGTCATCATTGGCAGTACCAGGAGCGATCTTGTCCAGGGCATAGATCATCTCGATGATGCCGTCTAAGATACGTTTTGGAAGAACCAGGCTTAAGTCGCCAGGAGTTGCTGCCAGAGTTGGTGTTACAGTGCTCTCTTCGATACGGTTGACCGTACTGCGGCGTCCACGGATCAGGTCGCCAAAACGCTGTACGATGACACCGCCGCCTAACATATTGGAAAGACGGGCAATGCTCTCGCCGTAGCCGTTACTGTCCTTAAATGGCTCGGAGAAATGTTTTGCGACCAGAAGAGCAAAGTTGGTGTTCTCGGTCTGTTTCTTCGGATCCTCGTAGCTGTGGCCGTTTACGGTCACGATACCGTTGGTGTTCTCGTTTACTACGATACCGTTCGGGTTCATACAGAAGGTACGGACATTATCCTCAAATTTCTCTGTGCGGTATACGATCTTGCTCTCGTATAACTCGTCGGTCAAATGGGAGAAGATCACAGCAGGAATCTCAACACGAACGCCGATGTCTACACGGTTGGACTTGGTTGGGATGTCCAGTTCATTACAGATGGTTTCCATCCATTTGCTTCCGCTGCGGCCGACAGACACGATACACTGTTTGCAGTCTGCGTACTGGTCATTGCCATATAATACACGATAGCCATCGTCCAGAACTTCAATGTGGGTTACCGGAGTGTGAAAGAAGAAGTGAACCTTCTCTTTCATCTCATTGTAAAGATTTTCCAGAACCACGTAGTTAATGTCAGTTCCTAAGTGACGTACAGAAGCATCCAGAAGTTTTAATTTATTCTGCATGCACAGTTTTTTGAATTTGGTACCTGCGGTAGAGAACATACGGGTCTCCTCACCGCCATGGGTCACGCTTGATGTGATCCACATATTTCATTAAATCGATGGCTTCTTTTTTGCCGATATATTCGTATAAAGTTCCGCCAAAGTCATTGGTGATGTTATATTTTCCGTCAGAGAATGCACCTGCACCGCCGAAACCGTTCATGATCGCACAGGTCGGACATTTGATACAGGATTTAACTTTCACGCCATCGATCGGGCAGCGGCGTTTCTCCAGAGAGTAACCGCTCTCAAACACTGCTACCTTTAAATCCGGCTTTTTCTGCATCAGCTCATATGCGGAGAAAATACCGCCAGGGCCGGCGCCGATGATGATGACGTCAAACTGGTTATTAGAATTCATGTAGAAGCTCCCTCCATGTCTACCAAAGGCTTGGTAAATGAAATTTGTTATCATTGCCAACACATGATTTTATCATAAATAGCAAGAGGTTTCAAGGAAAAGTTGAGCCTTTGCAAGAAAAGTATGAATCTTTGCAGGAAAAGTTGAGCCTTTACAAGAAAGTTTCAAACTGTTATGCTAGAGAAAATGCCTGCGGAGACATAAGACGGTGGCAGGCTGGCACATAAAATGGAATTGAGGCCGGACGGGCGCAGGAAAACGAATGAAAAACTGGTCTGGATGGTCTGGAAAGGATAAGATACATGTATATTATAGTAGGTTTAGGAAATCCGGGAAAGGAATACGCGCATACCCGTCATAACGTGGGTTTTGAGACGATCGATATTCTGGCGGACCGGATGGGGATCGAAGTAGAAGAGAAAAAACACAAGGGACTGTGCGGGAAAGGAATATTAGCAGGTCAGAAAGTGATCCTGTTAAAACCGCAGACATATATGAATTTAAGCGGTGAGAGTGTCCGGGCAGCGGCTGATTTTTATAAGGTAGATCCGGAAGATATTCTGGTGATCTATGATGACATCAGTTTAGAACCGGGACAGTTACGGCTCCGTGGAAAAGGAAGCGCAGGCGGTCACAATGGGATCAAAAATATCATTGCCCATCTGGGAACCCAGGAATTTCCACGGATCAAGGTCGGCGTTGGCGATAAGCCGAAGGGCATGGATTTAGCAGATTACGTGCTGGGGCATTTCTCCAAAGAAGACCAGGCGAAGATGGATGAGGCATTTAAGGACGCGGCGGATGCGGCAGAGATGATCTTAGACAAGGGCATGGATGCAGCCATGAATCATTATAATATGAAGAAAAAGGGCGAGTAGAAATTATGAGCAGGGTATTTGTGAATCCGCTGACAGAACTGGCGGAGTATGAAGAACTGAATCGGGATCTCAACCGGGGAAAAGGGCCGGTTCAGATCAGCGGGTGCATGGATTCCCAGAAGGTTCATCTGATGTGGGAGGCCGGGGAGACATTGCCCTGGAAGTTAGTGGTAACTTACGACGACTCCAGAGCGAAGGAAATCTATGAGGATTTCCGGTGCTTTACAGACGCAGTCTGGCTGTATCCGGCCAAGGACCTTCTTTTTTATAATGCGGATATCCACGGCAACCTGATCACCAGGGAGCGGATGCAGGTGCTGCGGCATCTGATCGAAGAAAAAAGCGGCGTGGTGGTGACTACCATTGATGGCCTTATGGATCATTTGCTGCCTCTTTCCATGGTAGAGAGCCAGATCCTGACGGTGAGCCAGGGAGAGGTGATCGATATTGAGGAATGGAGAAAGCGGCTGGTGTCCTTAGGCTACGAGCGCATGGCACAGGTAGACGGTATGGGACAGTTCTCCATCCGCGGTGGCATTGTGGATATTTTCCCGCTGACGGAGGAGCTCCCGGTCAGGATCGAGCTGTGGGGATACCGAGGTGGATTCTATCCGCAGCTTTGATCCGGAGAGCCAGCGGTCGGTAGAGCAGCTGGAAGAAGTGGTACTGTACCCGGCTACGGAAATCGTGCTGACACCGGAGCAGGTGGAGATGGGGCTGGAGCGGATTACGAAATCGGAAAAATCTTATGAAAAGACCTTGCGGGAGCAGTTTCAGACAGAAGAAGCCCATAGGATTCGTTCGATCATCGAAGAATTCAAGGAAAATCTGAAGGATGGCATGGCAACCGGGTCTCTGGACAGTTATCTCACCTATTTTTGTCAGGATACGGTGTCATTTGCTGAATATTTTCCTGCGGAAGAGACAGCGGTGTTCTTAGACGAGCCTATCCGCTTAAAGGAGCGGGGAGAAGCGGTGGAGACGGAATTCCGGGAAAGCATGATGAACCGGCTGGAAAAGGGTTATCTTCTGCCGGAGCAGACCTCTCTTCTCTATTCGATACGGGAGACATTGGCGGAGCTGGAAACGCCTCATACGGTCTGTGTCACCGGATTGGAACAGAAGCTTCCGGGACAGGAGATCAAGAACCGTTACAGCATCCAGACGAGAAATATGAACTCCTACCAGAACAGCTTTGAGATGCTGATCGGAGATTTAAAGCGGTGGAAAAAGGAGAAATACCGGGTGGTCCTGCTGTCCGGCTCCAGGACCCGTGCAAGCCGTCTGGCGGGGGATTTGAGAGAGTATGAACTGAGCGCTTTCTGTACGGATGATCCGGAGCGGAGTGTGCAGCCTGGAGAGATCCTGGTGACTTATGGTGTGCTGCACCGGGGCTTTGCTTATCCGCAGATCAAATTTGCGGTCATTACCGAAGGCGATATGTTCGGCGGCAGCAAAAAGAAGCGGAGAAAGAAAAAGACCTCCTATGAGGGCAAGAAAATCCAGAGCTTTACGGAGCTGTCGGTTGGCGACTATGTGGTGCATGAGGACCACGGCCTGGGCATTTACCGGGGCATTGAGAAGATCGAGCAGGATAAGGTGATCAAGGACTATCTGAAGATCGAGTATGCGGACGGCGGAAACCTGTATCTGCCAGCCACTCGCTTAGACGGCATCCAGAAATACGCCGGAAGCGACGCCAAAGCGCCGAAGTTGAATAAATTAGGCGGTGAACAGTGGAAGAAAACCAAGGCCAGGGTGAAGGGGGCGGTCAAGGAGATCGCAAAAGACCTGGTGGAGCTTTACGCCGCCAGACAGGATTCCAATGGTTTCCAGTACAGCGAGGACACTGTGTGGCAGCGGGAGTTTGAGGAGCTGTTCCCCTACGATGAGACGGAGGACCAGTTAGATGCCATTGATGCCACCAAGAAAGACATGGAGAGCCGGAAGATCATGGACCGTCTGATCTGCGGTGACGTAGGCTATGGTAAGACGGAGATTGCGCTTCGGGCGGCCTTTAAGGCGGTGCAGGAGAGCAAGCAGGTGGTGTACCTGGTGCCGACCACCATTCTGGCCCAGCAGCATTACAATACCTTTGTCCAGCGCATGAAGGATTTTCCGGTGCGGGTGGACCTGTTATCCCGTTTCCGCACGCCGTCGCAGGTGAAAAAGACCCTGGAAGACTTAAAAAAGGGTCTGGTGGATGTGGTCATTGGAACACATCGGGTATTGTCAAAGGATGTGCATTTTAAAGATCTGGGACTGCTGATCATCGATGAGGAGCAGCGGTTTGGCGTATCAGATAAGGAAAAGATCAAGAAATTAAGGGAAAATGTGGATGTTCTGACGTTGACGGCAACTCCGATTCCGCGAACCCTTCATATGAGCCTGGTGGGAATCCGCGACATGAGCGTGCTGGAGGAGCCGCCGGTGGACCGTGTGCCGATCCAGACCTATGTGATGGAATATAATGATGAGATGGTCCGGGAAGGTATAAAACGGGAACTGGCCAGAGGTGGACAGGTGTATTATGTATACAACCGGGTGAAGGATATTGAAGAGGTGGCAAACCATGTGGCACAATTAGTGTACCGGATGCCAATGTGGTGTTCGCCCACGGGCAGATGCATGAGCACCAGTTAGAGAAGATCATGCTGGATTTCATCAACGGCGAGATTGATGTGCTTGTGTCTACTACCATCATCGAGACCGGACTGGACATTTCTAACGCGAATACCATGATCATTCAGGATGCAGACCATATGGGTCTGTCCCAGCTTTACCAGTTAAGGGGCCGTGTGGGCCGTTCCAACAGGACTTCTTATGCGTTTTTGATGTATAAGCGGGATAAGGTGTTAAAAGAAGTGGCAGAAAAGCGGCTTCAGGCCATCCGCGAATTTACGGAGTTAGGCTCCGGCATCAAGATTGCCATGCGGGATCTGGAGATCCGTGGCGCGGGCAATGTTCTGGGCGCGGAGCAGCATGGGCCACATGGAGGCGGTCGGTTATGACCTGTACTGCAAGCTGTTAAATCAGGCGGTGGAAGCTTTGCGGGGAAAACGGGACGAGGAAGAGGATTTCCAGACGGTGGTAGACTGCGATATCGATGCGTACATTCCGGTTTCTTATATTAAGAATGAGTATCAGAAGCTGGATGTGTACAAGCGGATTTCCGGCATTGAGAATGAAGAAGAATATCTGGATATGCAGGATGAGCTGATCGACCGGTTTGGGGATATTCCAAAGGCCGTGGACAATCTGCTGCGGATCGCACTCATCAAGGCGTTAGCGCATCAGGCATACGTGACCGAGGTGGGGATCAACCGCCAGGAGGTGCGGATCTCCATGTTCCCGAAGGCGAAGTTAAACACCGAGGGCATTCCGACGCTGGTGGCAGAGTACAAAGGGGCGTTAAAGATGCAGATGGGTGAGACACCGGGATTTCTGTATCAGGAGCGTAATAAGAAAAATCAGGATTGTCTGTCTATGGCGGACAAGGCGCAGGAAATCTTGAAGCGGCTGCAGGAATTGTGCGTGAAGAAATAAAAGGCTTGACATTTCCCTCCATAACAGATACGTTTTATAAGACGATTTGTATTATGGAGGGATTTTTTATTATGTATGCAACATTCTGGTCTCTGGTGCCGCCGGTTGTGGCAATCGTACTGGCGCTGATCACCAAGGAGGTGTATAGTTCGCTGTTTGTTGGAATTGCTACGGCAGCGTTATTTTATGCACAGTTTCATGTTGTTGACGCATATACCACGATGTTCCGGGATGGTTTTATCGCGTCGCTTTCAGATAGTTCCCATGTGGGAATTCTGATCTTTTTAGTGGTTCTGGGAACCATCGTGGTGCTGATGAACAGAGCCGGTGGTTCGGCGGCTTATGGAAAATGGGCGCAGAAGCGGATCAAGACAAGAAAAGGAACGTTGTTTGCTACCTTTGCGCTGGGCGTCCTGATCTTCGTGGATGATTATTTTAACTGTCTGACAGTAGGAAGCATCATGCGTCCGGTGACGGATAAACATAATGTTTCCAGGGCAAAGCTGGCGTATATTATTGACGCCACGGCAGCTCCGGTGTGCATGATCGCACCGATCTCTTCCTGGGCAGCGGCAGTGGCTGGTGTGACGGCGGATACGGATGGACTGGATCTGTTTATGAGATCTATTCCTTATAACCTGTATTCTCTGCTTACCATCGCCATGATTATTCTCATTATTGCTTTTGATATTGATTTTGGACCGATGAAAAAGCATGAGGACAATGCGGCAAAGGGCGATCTGTTTACCTGCGGAAATCGTGTGGCGGATGACGGTTCCATGAGAGCGATTTCTACCAAGGGAACTGTGGTGGATCTGGCGGTTCCGGTGGTGGCGCTGATCGTATGCTGCGTGACGGGAATGATCTATACCGGTGGATTTTTTGAGGGTGAAAGCTTTGTCAAGGCGTTTGCGGGATGTGACGCTTCTTTAAGCCTTTCCATGGGTTCTGCGGCGGCATTGCTGTTTACCATTATATTTTACCTGGTGAGACGGGTTCTTACCTTCCAGGACTGTATGAATGCGTTTCCAGAAGGATTTAAAGCCATGATCAGTCCGGTGTTGATCCTGACATTTGCATGGACCTTGTCTAATATGACCAGCTTATTGGGTGCGAGAGAGTATGTCAGCGCGATTTTTGCGGGAAGTGCCAGTCATATGACGGCGATGCTTCCGGCTATCGTGTTCTTAGTAGCGATCTTCCTGGCATTTTCCACGGGAACTTCCTGGGGAACCTTCGGTATTCTGCTTCCGATCATAGCAGGAATCAACCTGCCGTCGGAGCTATTGGTGATCACCGTATCCGCCTGTCTGGCAGGTGCGGTTTGCGGCGATCATTGTTCTCCGATTTCCGATACCACGATCATGTCCTCAGCAGGTGCGCAGTGTGACCATATGAACCATGTCACCACCCAGATTCCGTATGTGGCAGTGGCGGCAACCGTGTCATTTATCGGCTACTGTATCGCTGGTGTGGTGCAGAATCCGGTGATCGTGCTGGCGGTGTCCTTCGTGATCATGGCGGCGGTACTGGCAGGCGTGAAGAAATTTGCAAAATAGTATAATAAATATGATACCAGGGTCAAAAGGTCAGAAGTTCGACGCAAGCTTGCTTGCAGGAGAATTTTTGACCCCAACATCATAAATATGGGTGTCAAAACTTTTTGCCACCCGGAAGACGGAGGAATAATCACATGGATACAATTACAGGACGCAATGTAGGCAAGACCTGCCGCACCCATTACAAGGGAACTTTTAACGATGGAACACAGTTCGACTCTTCTTACGACCGCGGCGAGCCGTTAGAGTTCGTATGCGGCGCAGGCCAGATGATCAAGGGCTTTGACGCGGCAGTGGCAGATATGGAAGTGGGCGAGGTAAAAGAGATCCACTTAATGCCAGAAGAGGCATACGGCCAGCCAGATCCACAGGCCATTTTCGAGCTGGAGATCGCACAGCTGCCAGGTTCCGAGAATCTGGAGGTTGGACAGCAGGTGTATTTAAGTAATCAGTATGGCCAGCCATTCCCGGTGAAAGTGATTGCAAAAGAGGAGAAGACGATTACCTTTGATGCGAACCATGAGATGGCGGGAAAAGAGCTGAATTTTAAGATCGAGTTAGTGGAAGCAAGCCAACCTGAAAGATGTAGACTAGAAAGCAGTCGTGTATATATTTCCGCATTCCGGCTATTACCAATCTATAAGACACATTAATATGGAAACCATGGAAATGGATATGCAGGAGGAATAAACATTATGAAAGCTACGGGAATTGTAAGAAGAATTGATGATCTTGGCAGAGTTGTCATTCCGAAGGAGATACGAAGGACATTGAGGCTGCGTGAGGGAACGCCTCTGGAGATCTTTACAGACCGGGAAGGGAGAGATTATTTTAAAGAAATATTCTCCAATGATGGAGCTGACGGCATTTTCCGGTCAGTATGCGGAGGCTATGGCGCAGAGTTCGGGGCTGATGGTGTGTATCACGGACCGGGACCAGGTGGTGGCGGTGGCAGGCGGGCCGAAGAAGGAGCTGCTGTCCAAGACCATCAGCCGGGAGTTAGAGCGGGTGATCATGGAGCGTGAAACGGTTCAGGCGGCAGCCGGGGACAAACGTTTTTTGTATCTGGTGCCGGATGAGGTGGAAGGGCTCTGTGCGGAGGTGATCGTGCCGATCATCTGCGAAGGGGATGCCATCGGGAGTGTGGCATTATTTTCCAGGGACCAGCGGACGAAAATGGGTGATACGGAGCTGAAGCTGGCCCAGACAGCAGCAGGTTTTCTGGGGACGTCAGATGGAAAACTGAAAGCACTTTCAGAAAGCGGCCTAAAACAGGAAACAAAAGCCCGAAAAAAGCCCGCAAAACGTGGAAATACCTTGACAAACAAGGGCAAAAAAGATATAAATGATAGAGTATCGGTGAACCGGGTTTAGGAATACTGATGTTAGACAGAAGTTTTAGGAGGAAGATAATACAATGAACAAGACAGAATTAATCGCAGCAGTAGCTGAGAAGGCAGAGATTTCCAAAAAAGACGCAGAGAAGGCAGTAAAGGCTTTTACAGATGTTGTATCTGAGGAATTAGTAAACGGTGGCAAGATCCAGTTAGTTGGTTTCGGTACTTTCGAAGTATCTGAGAGACCAGCAAGAGAGGGCCGCAACCCAAGAACTGGCGAGACTATGACTATCGCTGCTACTAAGACTCCAAAATTCAAAGCTGGTAAAGCATTAAAGGATATGGTAAACGCTTAATCAGCGGTTACTTCGATTCACGAAACGTGGAATAAGCTGCCCCTTGTGATGGTTCATCATAAGGGGCTTTTTATATCGCACTGCGGTGACAGGGAAGTGTGCCGCTAAAGCGACCCGCCGCAGGAGGAGAATCCTGCAGGCAGGATTCTTTTCATAACGCACGAATAAGAAAGGGCAGACATATGAGATTAGATAAGTATTTAAAAGTGTCCAGAATCATCAAAAGAAGAACCGTAGCCAACGAAGCATGCGACAGTGGCCGTGTCATGCTCAATGACAAAGTAGCCAGAGCCAGTGCTGAGGTAAAGGCTGGTGACGTGATCGAAATCGCATTTGGCAACAAATCCGTGAAAGTGCGGGTAACCAGTGTACAGGAGACCATCCGCAAGGAAGACGCAAAGGAAATGTTTGAATATCTGTAAGCCTATCCGCATATAGTAAAACAGTGTAACTGAAACGAGTACGGAGCAGTTGCAGACCATCATGAGTATGCGGGGAGGTCCAGATATGGCGATGGAAGAGAAGATCCAGATGGGCAGTCACAAATTGACGCTGCAGAACCGGGGCAGTGTGATGTTGACTGGTGTGAAAGATGTTGTTGTATTTGATGAAAACCAGGTGGTGCTGGACACGGAGCTGGGGCTTCTGACCATCAAGGGGAAGAATCTGCATATGAACCGTCTGACCCTGGAGAAGGGAGAGGCAGATCTGGAGGGGCAGATCGACAGCCTGGCGTATTCTTCCAATGAATCTCTGCATAAATCGGGCGAGTCGCTGTTTAACCGCCTGTTCCGTTGAGAAAAGACGGGAATGGTGGGAATAGATGGAATGCTGTTGTGGAAGCCGGTGGACGGTAATGCGACAGGGACAGGAACGGTGATGGAAATGTGGATGCAGACGGCGACAGGGATGTGGGGTCAGCTTACAGCAGAGACGCGATTATTTGGAGTCAGTCTGACCATGGGCGTGTGGCTGATGATTCTCTATGACATGCTCCGGGTGTTCCGGGCGGCGCTGCCTCATGGAACACTGGCGGTGAATCTGGAAGATCTGTTGTATTTTGTATACTGCGGGTTTCAGACCTTTGATATGCTCTATGTGTACCAGAATGGCACCATCCGTTTTTATGCCATCGGCGCAGTTGGTCTGGGAATGATCTTATATGAGCGAATTGTGGGAAGAAAATTGAGAAATTACTTGAAAAAGATATGTAAATCTCTTAAAATAAAATAGGAAATTTAGAACGTTTAGTAACTATAAAGATACTGAATAGTTGCGAAGTTTACATAAAAGGTGATGGATCATGAAAGAAACGAGAAAGCCGAGACGCAGGAAGCGGGATCGCCAGGGCAACCGCATGGCTTCGATTGGCATCGTTTTTGTAATATTTAGTATGGCGCTGGTGGTCAACGCCAGATCGTCTTCCCTTCGGGCTAAGGATCTGGAATACCAGGTGCGTGAGGAGAACCTCCGGACGCAGGTGGAAGAAGAGAAGAAACGGGCGGAAGACTTAGAAGAAAAACGGGTCTATGTCCAGACAAAGCAGTATATTGAGAAAGTTGCCAAAGAGAAGCTGGGATTAGTAAACCCGGACGAGATTATTTTAAAAGCCGCCAATTAGGAATATTTTCCCTTTTGACCGAGTATAATGCAGACGAGAGGCTGTGCCCGTAAGGGGGCTGCAGCGGGGAGCAGGATACGAAGGTCAGGAGGGATTTTTGTGTTAAAAAGGAAAGAATGTCATGGGGACATGGCAGATATCCATGTATATACGGCGAAAAAACTGGAGGGGATGGCGGATTCTCTGGAAAATCTGGCCCGGACCTTTGACGGGGATGGACAGATGGGGCAGAATTTAAGCCGGGAGGACGGATTGGCGGCGCTCCAGATGGCAAGTGCCATGGTCTGTGGGGATTGTGCCAAATGTAATTTGTATTCGGACAGCCAGAGGGAGGACAGCTATTACCTCTATTATCTGCTCCGCGCCTTTGAGCAGAATGGAAGCGTGGGACAGGAGGACATGCCCAGGCTTTTCCAGGAGACCTGCCGGAAACAGGCCGATTATGTGGGACAGTTAAACCGGAACCTGGGGCGGGCTACCATGAATCTGTCCTGGAAGAATCGATTCCTGGAGAGCCGAGATGTGGTGATCTCCCAGTTTCGGGAACTGGCGGCGGTACTGGATGAATTTGCAAGGCAGCTTCTTTGCGCCACGGATCAGACACCGGTGTGGGAGAAAATGGTGCGGAGGGCATTTGCCAGACGGCATATGGCAGTTGAACAGATGCTGATCCTGGAGTATGATAACAAGCGGAAAGAGGCATTTCTCACGGTGCGGACCACCAATGGGCGGTGTATGCTGTCCAAAGACGCGGCACAGATCTTAAATCAGGTCTTCGGAACGTCCTCCTGGATGGCGGCCAGGGACAGCCGCAATATCATTGCCCGGAACCGGGCCACTGTGCGGTTTGTGGAGGACGGCAGTTACAGTGCGGTCTATGGAGCCGCCAGAGCCCCGAAAACTGGAGAAATGGTTTCCGGTGATAATTATACCTTCTGCCAGTGCGGACCGGGACAGGTGGTCATGAGCCTGTCAGACGGCATGGGAACTGGTATGCAGGCAGAGCGGGAGAGCCGTCAGGTGGTGGAACTGGCAGAGCAGTTGATCGGTGCGGGGTATTCTCCCAGATCGGCCTTAAAGCTGATCAATACAGTGCTTTTGCTGGCTGGTGAGGAACAGCACCCGGCGACGCTGGATCTGTGCTGCATCGACTTATACAGCGGTGTGCTGGAGGCTATGAAGCTGGGGGCGGCGGCGACATTTCTTATAGGAGATGACGGAGTAGAGCGGCTGGAGGCAGGCAATGTGCCTGCGGGAATTGTGGAGCAGGCGGAGCCTGTCTTATTATCGAAGAAGCTGTGGGAAGATTCCAGGGTCATTATGGTCAGTGACGGGGTGCTGGATGCCCTTCCGGGCGAGGACAAGGAAGAAACCATGAAAGAATATCTGGAAAATCTGGAGCGGAAAAATCCGCAGGATATGGCGGAGGAGATCCTTCGTCTGGTGATGGAAACAGGTGGCGCAGGACGGGATGATATGACCGTTTTAGTGACTGGAATATGGAGGAAATAGAGTTGACGGCAGTACAGAAGAAGATGGAGGAGTTCATCCGGCGGGAGCGGCTTCTGGAAATGGGAGACCGGGTGGTATTAGGAGTGTCCGGCGGAGCGGATTCGGTATGTATGATGGAGCTTTTTGCGGCGATCCGCGAGGCGTGGCAGCTGGAGCTTCTGGTGGTCCATGTGCATCACGGACTGAGAGGTGCGGAAGCAGACCGGGACGCATCATTTGTTCAGGCAGAGGCGGAAAAATTAGGAATTGACTGTGTGGTGGAACGGAGAGAGGTGCGGAGCCTGGCAGCGGAGAAGAGACTGTCGCTGGAGGAAGCGGACGGGATGTGCGGTATGAGATCCTGCGGGAGTATGCCAAAAACTGGACAAGCCAGAAAGACGGCTTGCGTGATGGCTGCGGGAGTGAAACCCTGGAGTTGGCAGGTTGCCGTCCGGCGAAGATTGCCGTGGCCCACCATCAGGAAGATCAGGCAGAAACCATTCTCCATAACCTGCTCCGTGGCAGTGGATTGAAGGGACTGGGTGGAATGTCTGCAAAACGTGGACAGATCATCCGGCCGCTTTTGTGTCTGGAAAAAAAGAAGGAGATTCTGGAATATCTGGAAAAACGGCATATCGCTTATTGTGAGGATTCCACCAACCGGGAAAATGAGTACACCAGAAACCGTCTGAGAAATGAGCTGATCCCACAGATCCGCCGGGAGATCAATGAGAAAGCGGTGGAGCATATTGTGGAGGCGGGAGAGCGGCTGCGGCAGGCAGACGCGTATTTTGAGGAACAGGCGGAAAAGATCTGGAGAGAGTGCGGGGTAACGAAGAAGTGTCATGCGGAAGGCGATGTGACAGGTCTGGCGGATGGAACGAAATCGGGGCCAGAGAGCCAGGTGGAGACTGCAGACGAGATCATTTATGGTATGGAAAGGTCTATGCTTTTGAAAGAACCGCCTATTGTCCGGACCTATGTGCTGCGCCACATGATCTCCATGGCTACGCAGTCCCTAAAAGACATCACCTCCGACCACATCGATCAGGTGGCATCCCTTTGGAGACAGGCAAGCGCATAAACCTTCCTTACGGTCTGACTGCGTGGACAGAATACGATTTCTTGTGGATTTCCAAGTGGAATCCGGCTGGTCATGTGGACAACCAGCCATCCATTTCCCTTATAATGAAGAAAATTCCCTACGAAAAAGCGCAGGAAATTCCCCAAAATCGGTATACGAAATGGTTTGACTATGATAAAATAAAGGGTACGTTAACTGTCCGGACCCGCCAGACCGGAGATTATATCACATTGAAGGATGGCAGAAAAAAGACGGTGAAGGCATATATGATCGATGAGAAAATCCCACGGGAGCTGCGTGACAGGGTCACTCTTCTGGCAGAAGATCATCATGTGCTCTGGATCGTCGGGTGGCGGATCAGTGAGTATTATAAAGTGACAGAAGACACAGACTATGTATTAGAAGTACAAGCAGATGGAGGAAGAGAAAATGGCTGATAAGATCCGGGTTCTTCTTGGAGAGGAAGAGGTTAACAAAAGAATCAATGAAGTAGCAGAACAGATCAACAAAGATTACGCAGGTAAGGATATACACCTGATCTGCATTTTAAAGGGCGGCGTATTTTTCACCTGTGAACTGGCCAAGAGACTGACCATTCCGGTATCCATGGATTTTATGTCCGTATCCAGCTACGGTGCAGGTACTGTATCCAGCGGTGTGGTAAAAATCATTAAGGATTTAGACGAGCCGTTAGAGGGGAAAGACGTGCTGATCGTGGAGGATATCATTGATTCCGGCAGAACCCTGGCATATCTGATCGAGATCTTAAAACAGAGAGGACCAAAGAGCATCCACTTGTGTACCCTTCTTGACAAGCCGGAGCGCAGGGTGAAGAAACAGGTACATGTGGATTATACCTGCTTTACCATTCCGGATGAATTTGTGGTTGGCTATGGCCTGGATTATGATCAGAAATACAGAAATCTGCCATATATTGGAGTAGTGGAATCTGCTCAGGAATAGCTACATGCAGTGGAGCAAGAATAAGGAGGCAGCAACAAAGTGAAACAACGACGACAGATTACGATCAATGGCTTTGGTCTGATCATGGTGGCGTGTCTGATCTTTTTCCTGGCGACCAGTCTTACTGGACAGGGGACCGCAGATACCTTAACCAGACAGGAGTACATGGAGGCAGTGGATGCTGGAAATGTCACATCAGCTATTGTAAAACAGAATAAAGAAACCCCGACAGGACAGCTCATTCTCCTGATGAAGGACAACAGCCACCGCCAGATGTATGTGTCTGATGTGACGGCAGAGCAGGACTTCCTGATGGCGAAGAATGTTCCATTTACCACCCAGGATGTTCCGCATGAGAGCTATATGATGACTATGATCCTTCCGATGGTGCTTTCCACTGGTATGGTAGTTCTGGTGATCATGTTCATGAACGCCAGGGCAGCAGGCGGCGGTTCCAATGCGAAAATGATGAATTTCGGCAAGAGCCGCGCGAAATTAAGCAAGGACGCCAATAAATTTAATTTCAAGAAGGTGGCTGGTCTTCATGAAGAGAAAGCAGACCTGGAGGAGCTGGTGGATTTCTTGAGAGATCCTCAGAAATACACTTCCTTAGGCGCCAGAATCCCGAAAGGTGTCCTGTTAGTAGGCCCTCCTGGAACCGGTAAGACCTTACTGGCAAAGGCGGTAGCTGGCGAGTCCGGCGTTCCATTTTTCAGCATTTCCGGTTCAGATTTTGTGGAAATGTTTGTGGGTGTCGGCGCATCCAGAGTCCGTGACCTTTTTGAAGAGGGAAGCAGAATGCACCTTGTATCGTGTTCATCGATGAGATCGACGCCGTGGCAAGACAGCGTGGTACCGGTCTTGGCGGCGGACATGATGAGAGAGAGCAGACATTGAACCAGTTATTGGTAGAGATGGATGGTTTCGGCGTCAACGAAGGCATCATCGTCATGGCAGCGACTAACCGTGTAGATATCCTGGACCCGGCGATTCTGCGTCCAGGCCGTTTTGACCGGAAGATCGTGGTGGGAAGACCAGATGCTGATGGGCGAGAGAGATCTTACAGGTCCATGCCAAAGATAAACCGATGGGGATGATGTGGATCTGCACCGGGTGGCGCAGACCACTGCAGGATTTACAGGAGCAGATCTGGAGAACCTGTTAAATGAGGCTGCGATTTTAGCGGCAAGAGAGAACCGTAAATTTGTGAAACAGTCTGATATTGACCGCTCTTTCATCAAAGTTGGTATAGGTGCGGAGAAGCACAGCAGAGTCATCTCTGAGAAGGAGAAACGGATCACCGCTTACCATGAGTCCGGTCACGCGATCCTGTTCCATCTTCTTCCGGACGTTGGACCGGTGCATACGATATCCATTATCCCGACCGGTTCTGGTGCAGCAGGCTACACCATGCCGCTTCCGGAGAAGGATGAGATGTTTAACACGAAGGGCAGGATGCTGCAGAATATCATGGTTTCTTTAGGCGGGCGGATCGCGGAGGAGCTGATCTTTGACGATATCACCACGGGTGCGTCCCAGGATATCAAACAGGCAACTGCCATTGCCAGATCCATGGTGGTCAAATATGGTATGTCTGAGAAAGTCGGCATGATCAACTATGAGAATGAAGACGAAGAAGTGTTCATCGGACGCGATATCGGTCATGCGAAAAATTATGGCGAGGGCGTAGCGTCTGTGATCGACAGTGAGGTAAAACGCATCATTGACGAGTGCTATGAGAAAGCCAAGGCAATGATCGAGGAACATATTGATGTTCTTCATAAGTGCAGTGACCTTCTGATTCAGAAAGAGAAGATCGGACAGGAAGAATTCGAACATTTGTTCGAACAAATGTATAAGTTGCACAAAAACTTGTGAGTAATTTTGTGATATTTGTGAATTGTAAGGGTTTTCATTTTTTGACGTTCATGATACTATAATTAACGTAAACCCCCCCAATACATTATATAGTTTTTGCTACACCCCATAAGAAACGAAATACCTTCTCCTAAAAGAGCCAGCTACCCCGCTGGCTCTTTTGCTATCCCAAAATAAGGTGAAAATCCGACATAAAAACAGCGGTAATGGGGAATTATGCTTGTATTCAAGGCAGAAATTCGATAGAATGTAAATGATGGCACGATGTGCCAGAAATGTGAAATAAAGAGTAAGGATGAACATAGATGAAACCAAAAGTATTGAAAATGATAAACCGGGCGGCGCTGTTTGCAGATGAGAACGAGGATTTCCGGATTCCGCCAGAGCCAGATGCGGATCAGCAGGTGACACTGCGTTTTCGGACAGCCAGAGGCGATGTAGACGGCGTCTATTATGTGGAAAATGGCCAGAAGACGGAGAAACCGCTGTGGAAGGTGTCCAGTGATCAGCAGTTTGATTACTACGAGCGTCGGATATTGGTGGATACAGTGCCGGTCGGTTATTATTTCCATGTGGTAAAGGGAAGAGATTTCTGCTATTACAACCGCTTAGGAGCTGTGGATATGGTGCAGGATTGCTTCAATTTCCGGATTACACCTGGTTTTCATGTACCGGACTGGGCCAAAGGCGCGGTGATCTATCAGATTTTCGTGGACCGGTTCTGCAATGGAGATCCGGCCAATGATGTGGAGACAGACGAGTATATCTACATCGGGCAGCCGGTGACAAAGATCGCCAACTGGAATCAGAATCCGTCAGCTATGGATGTGCGCTGTTTCTATGGCGGCGATCTGCAGGGCGTGTGGGAGAAGCTGGATTATCTCCAGAACCTGGGCGTGGAGGTGCTGTATTTTAATCCGATGTTCGTCTCTCCATCCAATCATAAGTATGATACCCAGGATTATGTCATATCGATCCGCATTATGGAAGAATCGTGAAGGATGGAGGGAAGCTGGCGGATCCTCATGCGAAAGATAATGTGGCATCAACGAAATACCAGCTCAGGTCAGCAGGCAGGGAGAATCTGGAGGCCAGTGACTTATTTTTCGCCCAGTTTATAGAAGAGGTGCATCGCCGGGGCATGAAGGTGATCATCGATGGTGTGTTCAATCACTGTGGTTCCTTTTAATAAATGGCTGGACCGGGAGCGGATCTATGAAAGCATGGGCGGTTATGAGGCAGGTGCCTATGTGTCCAGAGACAGCGAGTATCATAGCTTTTTTAAGTTCCATGATGAGAAAAAATGGCCATATAATGGCAGCTATGACGGCTGGTGGGGGCATGATACCCTTCCGAAGCTGAATTACGAGGATTCTCCGAAGCTTCATGATTATATTATGGAGATCGCGGGGAAAATGGGTTTCTGCGCCTTATAACGCGGATGGCTGGCGCCTGGATGTGGCGGCAGATTTAGGTCACAGCCCGGAGTATAACCACAGATTCTGGAAGGATTTCCGCCGGGCAGTGAAAAAGGCGAACCCGGAGGCCGTGATCTTAGCGGAGCATTATGGTGACCCGTGGGAGTGGCTGAAGGGCGACCAGTGGGATACCATCATGAATTATGATGCATTTATGGAGCCGCTTACCTGGTTCCTGACAGGGATGGAAAAGCACAGCGACAGCTACAATGCTTCGCTTTATGGGGATGGTGAGAGCTTCTTCCGCTCCATGTATTACCATATGAGCCGCATGCAGACCCAGTCTGCGCTGATCTCCATGAATGAGCTGTCCAACCATGACCATTCTCGTTTTATGACCCGTACCAACCGGACCGTGGGCCGACTGGCTTCTATGGGAGCTGCAGCCGCGTCAGAGGGCATTCATCCGGAGGTATACCGGGAGGCAGTACTGGTGCAGATGACCTGGCCGGGTGCGCCGACCTTGTATTATGGTGATGAAGACCTGGAGTCTGCGGCTGGACTGATCCGGACAACCGGAGAACTTATCCGTGGGGCAGAGAGGATTATGAACTGATCGAGTTCCACCGGTATATGATCGATCTGCATAAGCGGTATAAGGCGCTTCGCAGAGGTTCCTTGAAACAGCTGAAGCTGGCGGCAGGGGCGTAGGGCATGATGATCGCCTATAATGAATATCAGAATTGTCAGAACCTGCGGAATGTTACTGGTGTCCAATAAGGTCAGCGATAATCGGGCGAGGGTACTGTAAGGACTAAAAAAATAGAAATAAAAATTTCAAAGAAAAAGTCAGAGAAAAATCAAAAAAATCATAGAAAAATTTTCTGTAAAAAACTTGATTTTTTCTGGATGCTATGATAATATATTTCTTGCTTGTCAGAGCCAACATGGATGGGTTCCCGAGTGGCCAAAGGGGGCAGACTGTAAATCTGTTGCGACTCGCTTCGATGGTTCGAATCCATCTCCATCCACTTAGCCGTAGTGGCGGAACTGGCAGACGCACAGGACTTAAAATCCTGCGGGACTAATCTCCCGTGCCGGTTCGATTCCGGCCTACGGCATATTAGAACGGCTTTACAGGCGACAGAGAGGACTGCGGAAGTTTCCGCAGTCATACTATATCCCTATTGACAATTACACATTATTTTTATAAAATATAATGTGTAATTGTCAATATAGGCGGTGAGAACATGGGTAACAAAGAGAAACTAGAACAATTGTTGAATGAGTCGGAGAATGGCATAATTACTACAGCGCAGATAACAGAAGCCGGAATCCATCGCGGTGTTTTACAGGAACTTGTCAAGAAAGGTGAAATCTACCAGTTTGGACGTGGTTTATATGTGCGGAGTGATGCATGGGAGGATGATTTTTATTTATTACAGCTCAGATATGCCAGCGGAATCTATTCTCATGATACTGCGCTATATCTGCTTGGCTATTCAGACCGCACGCCTGCGAAATATACGATGACTTTTCGTAAAGGGTACAATACGCCGTCTTTAAAACAAGAAAATTTGATAGCGAGACGGGTTGTTCCAGATAACTATGAATTTGGAAAAATTGAAATAAAATCTCCGTGTGGCAATCCAATTTATGTTTTTGATCTGGAACGGACGTTATGTGATATCGTGCGCGGTAGCGGCAGTGATGTTCAAATTGTTGGTGAAGCGATGAAGCGGTATGCAGGGGCTAGGGATAAGAATATTGGTAAACTGATGGAGTATGCAGAACGGCTTCGTGTGAAGCCCAAGGTTCTACGTTACATGGAGGTTTTGTTATGATAACCAGAAATCCGATGCAATTAAAGGCGTTTATCAAAAACAAAGCAGCAGAGAAGCACATTTCAGCGCAGCTTGTTATGCAAAATTATATGTTGGAACGGCTATTGGAGCGAATTGCACTTTCTCCGTATAGGAATAATTTCATTCTCAAGGGTGGATTCCTGATTTCTGCTATTGTGGGATTGGATACACGGGCAACCATGGATCTGGATACCACGATTAGAGGGCTCACCTTGACACATGAAGCGATTCAGACAATGTTTACGGAGATTTGTGCGATTATAGTTGCTGATGATGTGCAGTTTGAGCTTGTTGATATTTCTGACATTCGGGAAAACGATGATTATCCTGGTATTCGTGTTGCTTTGAAAGCAAGTTATCCACCGATAGGTGTTCCATTGACAGTGGATGTCACAACCGGGGATATGATAACGCCTCATGAAGTGGAATATACATTTCCTTTACTATTTGATGACCGCACGATCTGTATTTTTGCCTACAACATGGAAACGGTGTTTGCAGAAAAATTAGAAACAGTTCTGTCACGTAATATTGCCAATACACGTCCAAGAGATTATTATGATATACATATTTTGTATGTGCTGCGCTATGCGGAGTGCGACAAAGCGGTGTTACGCAAGGCGTTGGAACGAACGACTCAGAAGCGAGGCAGCAGTATGATTCTGACAGAGTATCCTGAAATTATGGAAAAGATCTGTGAAAGTGATACGCTTTACAGGCGGTGGGAGAAATATAGACGTGAGTATGATTATGCAAAGGATATATCTTTTGATGATACTTGCAATAGCATTCAGACGATTATGAATGAAATTATGGTATAAATGAGGGGGCACATGTTCATGCCCCCCAAATGATGTATTTATCTCTCTGTTTCCGTCCCAGCAACTCCTTCCGGCGCTACCGCGATACTGATCCCATTCACTTCCACATGTTCATTGATCGCGATCACCAGGCACTGTCGGCCATCGATGATCCGTGTTTCCACCAGATCGGCGGCTTCTGGATTGACTTTTACCACTACATCCGGTGTCTCGATGTTGAATTTTTTGGAGCTTGCGATATTCGTAGCTAAGAACGTGGTCTGCTCACCGACCTCCTCGTCATAACACTGGTCAAAATCTTCCATGCGGGAGTCCGGTACACCGCTGTCCTCGAAGAGGCGGCGGACATCCTGCTTGCCAAGCTCTAATGGCTCCGGGCTGTCTTTGAATTCCTCGATCTTTTCATTTAAAATCTCATGGATATTTTTTCACCACACTGTAATCGCAGTCTGTTCCCAGGGTATCTGCGATCAGGCAGTTGAAGGTCTCCTTCTGGCTGTCAGCGTCCAGTGGGATACGGGTGCAGCCGAACATATTTTTCAGGAAATCTTCCTGTAAGTCGGTGGCGTTTTTGGTGTAATAGAGCATACTGTGGATATCGGTGTAGCGGTCATTGAAGGCTGGGAATAAAAAGCCCTTCATTGGCTGGTCCACGATCCAGTCCTGAATCCGGTTTTCGATGCAGTTTTTGGCTTCATTATAGCCAAGTCCAGGTTTGGACAGATGCACTGGACAGAGACTGCATAACAGGTATTCAAATACATTGTCGGAAGCGTCGTACATCTCGGTGCCGTCCGTTGCTTTTCCAGGTACATCGTAGGCAACATGGATCAGGATGATGTAATAATTTTCTCCAAATGGGAAGGTGTCAATGATCTGGTTGTAGAACTCCTCCACCAGTGCGTCGTCCTTTAACTTGCTGTTGCGCAGTTTTAATAAGAACTCCTGGTGGCCGCCCTCATGTTCCTCTTCCAGTGGGAAATCCAGATTCACCAGGTTGCGTCCCACAGTACCGGACAGAGTTTTTTTGAAAATGGTAAAATATTTAAACGCATCGTCTTCTGGGAGAGAGAGAAATGCCTCTTTCATCGTTGTTTTGATATTTTTCTCTGCATCCACATAGCATCCGCAGATCCGGGAAATGGTACACCGCTCCGGAACGTACTGGCGGCGGATCTCCGCTACTTCTTTTTTATTCATAAATGTTCAGTCCTTTCATTAATGACAGGTAATGATTCAGCAGGTCTGTGCACTTGCCGCTCCGACCGCCTGATTTCACGCCCGAAAGCGCGAAGCATATGATTAGTTTACCACACAAAAATTAGGTTGACAATCAAGAAAAAATAGAGTAAACTATCTAAGTCTGAAGTTGCGAAAGCGACAGCATGACGGGCCTTGGTAGCTCAGTTGGTAGAGCAGAGGACTGAAAATTCTCGTGTCACTGGTTCGATTCCGGTCCAAGGCATTACGCGGGTGTAGTTCAATGGTAGAACACCAGCCTTCCAAGCTGGATACGTGGGTTCGATTCCCATCACCCGCTTATTTTTATGCCTAAAATTAGGCTGTGAGGTGATGTGAATCGAACCTGCGGTTCGGTCTCCGCTCCGGTCGGTGCTGAACAGGCGCCACTGGCGCCTAGCTTCTCCGCTCCGCTTCGGTCGGTGCTGAACAGGCGCCACTGGCGCCTAGCACCCCATCACCCGCTTTTTTGTTGCTCAGAAATTCCTTGTAAAGTCAAGGGTTTCTGGGCTTTTTTGTGCCTGGAGTTTGGTGGGATTGGGAGTAGAGTTGGGATAGAGATGATTTTATCGCACTAATGTAATAAAGAGCACTCTTAACTAGCTGTAAAAGATTACGTTGAATTTTACGATTTATGGTGTATAATATAATTAACAGAAGCAATGTGAAATAATAGAAGGAGTTGAACAAATATGGCAAATATTTTACCAGTGTCTGATTTGAGAAATTATAATGAAGTTTTGAAAAACTGTCACAGAGGAGAACCGGTATATTTGACTAAAAATGGCAGAGGACGTTTTGTAGTTATGGATATTGAAGATTATGAGCGTGATCGTGCAGAGAAAAAACTTCTGATGAAATTGCAGGAAGCCGAAGAAGCAGTGAAAGATGGTGAAGGCTGGCTGAATTTGGATGAACTGAAAACACTCATGGGGGAATAAGATGTTAAGACTACGGATCAACCCGATAGTTGTAAAAGATCTGAAGAACATTAAAGATTACATTGCTGAAGACAATGAGGAATATGCTGCAAAGACCATAAAGGAAATTTATGACAAATTTGAAAATCTTCAGATGTTTCCAGGAATGGGATCAGATCTTTCCAGACGAGTCAGCTTTCGGACAAATTATAAGTATGCGATATGGGAAGATTATGTAATTATTTATAAGATAAGCAGCGAGTATATGTAGAGATTTATCGTGTGACGAACCGGTATCAGGATATTACAAAAATTTTTGACTGATGTTTTGAAAGCCTGCGGATCAGCCGCAATAATTTGATTTCCATGGGATATGGTACTGGTTTTCTCTGTAAAAATGTGGTAAACTTGCTCATAGCAAGAAAGTTATAAAGGACATCATTTTTGGGGAGGGTATTTACCATGAAAAGAGCAGCGGTGATCGGACTGGGAGATATATCAGGAATCCATCTGGCGGCCATTGCAAAGAATCCAGAGATTACACTGGCGGCAGTCTGTGACATTGATGAGAGCAAGAGAGAGGGCGCTCCGGCGGGTGTTCCATTTTATACAGATTATCAGGAGATGGTGGAGAAGGAGAAACCAGATGTGGTTCATGTATGCCTGCCACATTATCTTCATGTGCCGAGTATCT
>SCPN01000584.1_pt1 | contig 27997 bp, 32 predicted proteins | sample 6106831 | NCBI WGS metagenome assembly SCPN01 (sample SAMN10720447, study PRJNA508395) | human gut metagenome | isolation source: Participant 1, 0 month
CAACTGCAATCCCCGAAACATTTGCACTGCTCCATACTGCAATTTCACTGTCACCATGTTCTCCTACGATAAATGCATGTACGCTCCGCGCTCCAGCAGAAGATGTTCTCCAAGACGATATTTAAGTCTTGCACTATCAAGCACTGTTCCTGAACCAATTACTCTGTTCTCAGGAAATCCACTTGCTTTAAGTGCAACATTTGTAAGCACATCCACCGGATTTGATACTATAAGTAAAATCCCCTGACAATTCTGCAGCTTAGTCTCTCCTGATTGAGTTCCGCAGGTACGTATTCTTTTTACAAGGTCAAGTCTTGTTTCTCCCGGCTTTTGAGCTGCACCTGCTGTAATAACAATAATTGCCGCATCCACAATATCACTGTAATCTCCTGCATATATATTCATAGGTTTTGCAAACGGAAGACCATGCTTTATATCAAGTGCTTCTCCCTCTGCTCTCGCCCTGTCCGCATCTATAAGAACCATCTCCGAAAAAAGACTGCTCTGCATCAGTGTATATGCAGACGTAGAACCAACAAAACCACAGCCGATCACTGCCACTTTTCTTATATTTACTTCTTTTACCATGATAAACCTCCTGTCATGCACACATATGTATGCATTTGCTGTTTTTATTAGTATTTTCATTAAATGAAAATAAAATACTACATTTTTACACCTGCATCATAGTAATACCACATTTTTCCTGTAATTTCCGTAACAAATGTTACTAATGATAAAAAACAACTATTTTGAAGAAAAAACATCATAAATTTGCTACTTGTCAAATCTTTTTCTTACAAATATCTTCCAACACACATCTTTCACAATGCGGCATTGTCCTTGCCGTACAAATCTCACGCCCATGCCATACAAGTCTATGGCAAAAGTCACTCCCTTCTTCTCCCGGTATTATTTTCCACAGTTCCATTTCAACCTTTTTAGGCTCTTTTATTCCGTCAACAAGTCCCATCCTGTTTACAAGGCGTATGCAATGTGTGTCAGTAACTATAGCAGGTTTCTTAAATACATCACCCATTATCAGATTCGCACTCTTTCTTCCAACTCCCGGAAGTTTTAAAAGCTCATTAAAATCATCAGGAACTTTACAATCATAATCGTCACGCAGCATTTTCATACATGCACTTATATCTCTCGCTTTGCTTTTTCCAAGACCACATGGTCTTACTATATCTTCAATATCTGAAACTTCCGCATCCGCAAGTGCTTCTACACTTGGATATTTTTCAAAAAGCCCTTTTACAACTACATTTACTCTTGCATCTGTACATTGTGCGGCAAGCCTTACACTTACCAGCAATTTCCATGCCTCATTATAATCGAGTGTACAGTCCGCATCAGGATACTCTTTTTTTAATCTGTCTATTATCTCTAAAGCACGCTGCTTCTTAGTCATTTGTTTTCCTCCGCTATTCCCATTTTATATTAGAATATCTCAATTTTAGATAAGTATAATTCATTGAAAAATTACAGTCAACAGCATAATATATATTTAGATTGTGAACTACCCATTGTCTTAAGCCAATGGGCTTCCTGCTTCATCGACCTCGTAACCTACTATCTCCACAGGCGTTAATTTGGGCAGTCCCTGCCCTATATATTTCTTTATGCTATTTGTCTTAATCCTTCTGTCAGTATATTTTTCGCGGCATTGATATCCCTGTCATGTTCTGTTCCCGCATTTCGGACATATCCATGTCCTCACTGACAAATCTTTTGTATCTGGATTCTGATACCCGCAAACAGAACATAATTGACTACTTGCATAAAATGTATCTATTTTGATGTATTTCCTGCCATTCCATTTTGCCTTATACTCTAACTGTCTTGTCAGCTCATACCATGATACATCACTTATGGCTTTTGCCAGATGATGATTTTTTACCATGTTTTTTATCTGTAAATTCTCTGAAACTATCACTTGGTTTTCGCTGATAATCTCATGTGAAACTTTATGTAGATAATCTTTTCTCATATTCCTTATTTTCTCATGGCATAATGCTATCTTTTTCTTTGTTTTATAATAGTTCTTACTTCTCTTTCCTTTATGTGACAGTTGCCTTTGCAGCTTTACAAGCTGTTTCTCGTATTTTTTTATAATTTTTAGATTCTCATATACCTTCCCATCGGAAGTAATACATAAATCTTTAATTCCTAAATCGATTCCTATGTTATGATTTGTATGTGCCAGTTCCTTATGCTCCGTTTCTACAAGTATGGACACATAGTATTTTCCACTGGAAACCTGCGAAACGGTCGCTGACTTAATCTGCCCACTATATTCCCTGTGTAACCTTGCTTTTACCTCTTCTTTCTATATATTTTCTCAACATCTCTTCTGAAACATTTCCTACACTGCAGACAAAATATCCGTCCGTCCAAAAAGTATGTTATTTCCAGAAATGTTTTCGTAGATAATCCGGATATCTTTTCCAAATATGATATGTTGTATAACTCTTCATCAGATTTACTATTTTACTGATAGACATTGTTGGTTCTGTTTCTATCATGTAATGAATATGATCTTTATCTGTCTCCATATATCTGATAATGACTTTATGCTTTTGACATATCTCATAAGAAAACCGCTTTATATCATCTGATATTTGTTTTGACATCAGCAATTTCTTTCTATACTTGCATACGAAAATAATATGATACTGAAACAAATATTTGTGTCTGTTTTTTGATTTCCACGTTCCCATAACGCAAGTATAGCACAAACCTCCGCTTCCGGCTACCTTAACCCTCCGTCTAAAGCCAGTGGGATTGCGGTAGCCCTATTTCAAAACCAAATCTTGAATCCTGCCAATAATAATGTTAATATACTAATGCAGGCAGACAGAGTTTCAAAATTTGAAGCTCTTTTAAATTGCTTTTTAGGAGGTTTTATAATGACAAAAGATATGACTGAAGGGAACATATGGAAACATCTTTTTAGTTTTGCCATCCCACTGCTTCTTGGCAATCTTTTTCAACAGACATATAATATGATAGATACCGCAATTGTCGGACAATATCTCGGAGAAGAAAAACTTGCCAGTGTAGGAGCATCTTCAAGCGTTCAGTTTCTCGTGCTCGGTTTCTGTATGGGAATCTGCTGTGGTTTTGCAATTCCGGTATCTCAACATTTTGGTGGAAAAAATATCCATAAAATGAAAGAAGCCATTTTTCATGCCGGCTTTCTCTCAATACTTTTTGCAGCGGTCATAACAACTGCCTGTGCTATTCTTTGTCCAAATATATTACATATTCTGTCTACTCCTGAAAATATTTTTACCGATGCATATTCGTATCTTTTCATTATATTTTTAGGAATACCTTTTACAATTTTATATAATCTCTTATCAGGATTGTTAAGAGCTGTCGGCGACAGTAAAACACCATTTCTTTTTCTTGTTTTCTCAAGTATTTTAAATATAATACTTGACCTTACGTTTATCATTGTATTTAAACTCGGTGTATCAGGTGCGGCACTCGCAACAATAATGTCACAGGGTGTAAGCGGACTTCTCTGTCTTATATATATAATAAAGAAATTTCCCATTTTGTGTATATCTAAAGAACACTGCCGCATAAAGTCAGATACAACAAAACAGATGATAGTGATGGGTGTTCCAATGGGACTTCAATATTCCATCACCGCTATAGGCAGCATGGTTATGCAGTCTGCAAACAACGGTCTTGGAAGTACATATATCTCCGGATTTACGGCAGGTATGCGTATCAAGCAGTTTCTTATGTGTCCCTTCGATGCGATTGCAACTGCAGCGTCTACATTTGCAGCCAAAACTTCGGTGCCGGCAATCTGAAAGAATTAAAGAGGGCAAAAAAGGTGTAACGATAGGTGTATGTTATGGGCTATTTCAGGATGCATACTTTATTCTTTTTGGAAGGACATTATCTTTATTGTTTATAAGCCGTAATGCAACAGCAGTTTTAGATGCCTCAGGAAAATATCTTGCATGTCTCGGATGTTTCTTCTGGGCACTTGGAATACTAAATGTCTGCCGAATGAGTGTACAGGGTCTTGGATATGCAGGCAGAGCTGTTTTTTCCGGTGCTGTTGAAATGATTGCACGTATATTTGTAAGTCTCATGTTCGTACCGATTTTCAAATTTAATGCAATATGTTTTGCCGACCAGACTGCGTGGATTTTTGCCTGCCTTTATATTGTACCAACATGCCTCATATGTCTCAAAAAAATAGAAAAAAATCTTAAATCGGCTAAGTAAAAATATTATTACCGGTTGCTGTTTATCATACAGTACGATAAACAACACTTTTTTTGGCTGAACTGTTACTATTTTATGTGCAACAATTCAGCCTTTCATCTCCTACGCTTATGTCAACCTCTCATTTTTAAAGGTTGACATTTCTTTTTGCTACCTATATAATAACACTTGTTACTGCTCTGATTTAATACTTTTCAAGCAGTACTCTAACTCACAAAAGAGCAGACTTTCTCTACAGTTTGCTCTATTTATTATTAAGACAAAAGAAAAGAGGCACATTATGGATTTAAAAAAACTTGCTGATGACATAATTAACGGAAAAAGGCTTACAAGAAAAGATGATTTGTCATTTTTTATCGACTGTGAACTTGATGCTCTTTTAGAAGGAGCTGATAAAATACGCGAATATTTCTGTGGCGATAAAGTTGACCTTTGTACGATAATCAACGGACGAAGCGGCAGATGCGGCGAAGATTGCAAATACTGTGCGCAGTCTGCTCACAATCACACAAATTGTGAAGTATATGACTTTCTTCCAAAAGAAAAAATACTCGCTGAGGCTCTTGCAAACGAAAAAGAAGGTGTTGACCGCTTTGCTATCGTTACAGCAGGAAGAAGCCTTTCTGGTGAAGATTTTGAAAAAGCTATAGATGCATATGAAACAATGCACAAAGAATGCAAACTTGATTTATGTGCTTCTCTTGGCTTTCTCACTAAAGAACAGTTCCACAGACTCCATGAAGCTGGCGTTACAAGCTACCATGACAATATAGAAACATCACGAAGGAACTTTCCGAATATATGTACAACTCATACATATGATGAAAAAATTGCAACTATCAAAGCTGCTCAGGAAGAAGGCTTTTGTGTCTGTTCAGGAGGCATAATCGGTATGGGTGAGACTTGGGAAGACAGACTTGATATGGCAGTTTCACTTGCCGAATTAGGTATCATGTCTATTCCTATCAACGCTTTGATGCCAATCCCCGGCACACCGCTTGAAAATCTTGAACAGCTCTCAGAAAATGACATATTAAGAACAATTGCATTCTTCAGATATATAAATCCTGAAGCAAATGTCCGTCTTGCTGCCGGACGTGCACTTATCACAAATGATGGTGAAGCTGCATTCTCTGGTGGAGCAAGTGCAACAATTACAGGAAATATGCTCACAACATCTGGTTCTACCATAGAAAGTGACAAAAAGCTGCTCTCAGGCATGGGAAGAGATGTCACACCTGAATACATGAAATAAAATCATTTTAACTTTATAGACATATAAACTTTTATCAAAATAGTAAAAAATTTAATATCCAAAAAGACAAAAAAGACCGTATACCCTCTACTTAAAAGGTATACGGTCTTTTTATTAACATCACCAAACATTCCCCACCAGCCATTGTCCCAGTGAATATTTATAATGACATACATCTCATCATTTAAACAATACTTGTCAACTTCCTTTGCCACAACTTTCACTTTTGTCTGAATGGTTTTTGATGTATACTTTTTAGCTCCTTTAACCTGATTTTTCTTGTAATCCTGCCCTTAAGTGCAAGTGTTTTGCCCTCCTACACAGTATAAGCGGCACTTTTAAAACTTACCTTTTCCCTGTACGCTAACCTGTTAATTTATGTTTACTGAAACTAAACCTGTAATCATCATAGCTGTCGCTATAAAAATCGACAGCATCTTTTTAGAACTTCCTTTTCTCATACACTATCTTCTCCTCTCCTTTTTAACTTCTCAGGTCATTTTGAAACCTCGACAAATGCTCATACGGAAGAATCTGTCTTCCTCGATAAAGACCGCAGCCATCATTTATAAGGCTATTATTTACAGCTGCAAACATATTCACATCAAGTTTTGAAAGTTCAAGCTGCTGAAGTTTCATACCTCTTTCATAAGCCTCATCAAAATAAATACATTCACCTTTTGGAATCATGTCCCTTCTTGCTCTTTCATGCTCCTGCTTTTTTTCATATCCCAAATGATTTGCCGGTCCTATCTCTGCATTGTCGTCCATAGTTTTTGTTCTAAGCTGTACTTCCATAAAACAGCGTGCAATGTTATCAAAAAATGTGATGTGAAGTGATTGGTACTCACTGCTTTTGTCATCTGATATATAATCTCTGTAATATGGTCTTACGTCATCGTCAAGCAGTTTTGAATGACTCACTGCCACACCTCTTGCTGGTTCTGCCGTAAAACCTCTTTCCTCCAAAAAACCAAGAAGAATATTTGCTATCTCATACAAAATTTTTATCTCTTGTTCATCCTTATCCTCTCCCTGCTTCAAATGACATTTAGGCATTGAAATAACAATTCTGTACGCTATTATATCCCTAAAACAGCTTAATTTATTTTTGAGGTCCGAAACAGGCGGAAATTTCCTGTTTTTCATATAATAATCATAAATATACTCAACAATATAACCGTTAGACTTTTCCCCTCCAGCACGAATCAAGACTTTTACGACCTTTTACAAATGTAAAGGCAAGATATGGATACTCCTTTGCCATATACATATAAAAGTCTCTTATCTTCTGTGACTGTGCCGTCAAAAATTCATTATGTTCAAAAGCTCAAAATCTGTACAAAGAAGAATTACAGGCTACATCATATCACTTCATTTGCATTGGATTCTTTCATATCTTTCTCAAATCTTCAATATACTTCTGTATTATACGAAAAACTGTATCTCCTGAATACAAATAATCATTTAATGTAATCATTTTATCCTCATTTCCACCTTATAAAAATCAGTACCACCTTGTCATTGGTAATTCGTTATTTACATCATTTGTAAATACAATCTGATGCAAGTCTATTATACCATTCATAAAGGTTGCGGCACAAGCACAAAGATAAAGTTCCCACATTCTTGCAAACTTTTCGTCAAACATTTCAACAACTTCTGCTCTGTGCTTTTGAAAATTTTCATTCCAGCAGAGAAGTGTTCTGTTATAATGTCTTCTAAGACTCTCAACATCAACAGTATAAAATCTCTGCTCTCCTGCAATCTGAATAATCTCTCTGAGACTTGGAATAACTCCGCCCGGGAAGATATATTTTTTAACCCAAGCATCTCCCGGATATTCCTTTAATGCACTGATAAAATGCAAAACGAAAATTCCACCCGGTTTTAAAACACTCTTGACGCACTGCATAAATTCATCATAGTTTCCTCTTCCGACGTGTTCTATCATTCCAACACTTACAACCCTGTCAAATTTTTTATTAAGTTTCGGTAAATCCCTGTAATCAAGCAGTTTTACCTCAAGTCTTTCTGAAAGTCCCTCATCTTTGATACGCTGTTCAAACTTTGCTTTCTGTTCTTTACTAAGTGTTATTCCAACACCATTTATCTTATATTTTTTTGCAGCCTCTATAAGAAGAAATCCCCAGCCGCATCCTATATCGCACAAGGTCATATTCTCCGAAAGATTAAGTTTTTCCAATATTCTGTCAACTTTATTGCATTGCGCCTGATACAAGGTATCATTATCATTTTTAAAATATCCACATGAATAACTTAATGTTTCATCAAGCCACATTTTATAAAAATCATTACCTATATCATAATGTGAGGAAACTTCCTTTTTCTGATTTGCCTTTGATTTTGATGTAAATATAATATTTTTCAACTTTTTCTTATCTGTAGAGAATTTCCCCATCTGTCCCAAAAACATATTGAGAGTCGTATATAAATCGCCTTCTATCTCTATATCGCCATTCATATACGCCTCTCCTAATGTAATTGATGTACTTGTAAGCATATCCGTCATTTTGGGTACCTTGTTTATCTTTACGGTAAACACAGGTTCACCATCTCCAATCATATGCTCCCCATCTTCCAAAATAATCCTGAAAGGGTTCTCATCAAACTTCTCCATAAATTTTATAAATTCATTTTCTACAAGCTTCATAACTTTTTCCTCCTATTGATTATTTCAAAAAAAAATTCTATCACTACAAAATTTGAATTTCAAGTCTTTTCACATATATACCATATACATATTCGTTATATAATATATACTTTTTACATATATCATATACTCAATTATACTTAATATAGATATATTTTTAAAGGAGGCTGTTACTATGTCAGAAAAAATAAACACTATTAAAAAAATTCCAAAAGAAGAATCCGTTGAACAGATTTTTGAAAAAATTTTATCATCTCCAATCGCCTGTGAAAAATTAAGTGATGTTTTTTATGAACATATATCTATGGATAATCTTACGATTGATGAAAATTCACAGCGGTTTACAAACATACTTTTCTCTTCATATAAAACAGGTGACATTAGCGGTCTGCTGCTTGAATTATGCCAAAGAAGCTGCTTGACTCGTTCCGTGAAGTCTACACTCATCCCAAAGATTTCACTTGGAAAAGCCTTCCAGGCCTGCATTACAAGGTAGATGCTTATGGTATGCTCTTAAAAAACATAAAATCAGATATTTCACATCATGAATTTTCAAAATTTCAGGAAATCCAAAAGCAGCACACCCTTGCCCCACGTTCAAAACTTTTTCTTGCGGATGGCTATGATATTGAAAGAACTTATACTGATAATATGGAAATTGACGAAAAACTTGCCAATGGCAAAAGAGGCATTCTTATATTATATGCTCTTCCTGACACAGCTGCATTGGGTCTTAAAGAAGCAGAAGCATATGCAATCATATGGGATACTTTTCAGAAAATTCAAAAGTGTGCCCCTACCGCTATGGTCTACTACGGACAGGAAACAGGACTTAAAAATGAGCAAAAATATGATGAATTGGGTGTTTTGCTTCCAATTCATCAATTTAAAAACCATATGCTGCATCATCTTGAATGTATTGACGGAATTGTACTTTCATGTCGTGAAAATATGTTTAAAAATTCATCATGTACAATACCTGAAGGTTTTATCAGTTAATATTCTAGCAAATATAAGTCCAAGCGGCAATGCTAGTATAATTAGCATGGCTGATGCGAACCATGATGCCGATGTTACAAGCGACATTATTCCAAGATTATAAACCGCACGATACAAATAAAGTCCCGGTACCATTATAACAATAGACGGTACTGTTATGGATATTCTCGGATATCCAACTCTATTCTTTAAAGCAGATGCCAGAATTCCGGCACAAAATGCTCCGATAAACGCTGCAGCTGCCGGAGGCATACATGCCAAATCAACAAGTTCAAGACGAAGTGTATTTGATATTGCTCCAATAACAGCCGCTGCTGCTGCAAGCACAACCGGACTGTTAAACATTATTGAAAATCCAAAGACACCGCAAAAACTCATTATCAATCTAAGGAAAAGATGCAATCCCACAGACATTTTGAGCACTGGAAAATCAATCGGTTTAAGATTTAGCAGCAATGCCATTATCCATGCCGTAATCGTAGCAACAATAATTATAACCAGTGCATATACAAGTCTTTCAATTCCCGACCTCATATCAAGCTTTGCCAAATCAATTCCACTTGTAATAAACGGAAATCCCGGAATTATAAAAAGCATGGAACAGATATATCCAGCCTGATGCTGAAGTGAAATATTAAAAATCTCTTCTGCCACTCTCAACATTCCCGTATAAACAAGGCATGCTGCTGCCACAGATGAAACAATACAAAGGAATAAAGTAAAATGATGTTTTGCGAGTTTGCATCTTAAAAAATTGCCAACACCTGCTCCCAAAAAAGCTAAAAGCATTCTCTAACCGCCGCCAAGCGAGCCAGCTGCCAATGCAGCAAATCCAAGTGCAACAGGCGAATAAAGTCCATGAAGCTTCTCTATTTCATCAAGATGTGCATGAAGTTCTTCACTCATACATTTTCAAAATCAATTACAAAATGCTCAAGTCTGTTCAATTTTGAAGTATTTACCCCTGTATTTGTAAGACATAATGACTGTGAAAAACAGTCATGACCATCAAAACAGGTATAATCAATCGACATAAGTCCAATATTGACTGTACATGTATCCCAAGTTTCTGTGAAATATTGTATTCATAGGAACTTCTGATCACGCCATATGCACCGGTTCCGTCACGAAAGCAGCATAAGACCTGTTCTTCCTATTACAGACGCTTTTTCTGTAAGACTTGCATTTACAATAGGTGTTTTTCCCATACTGCCTGCATAATCATGCCAATATATCTCCATATGGTTTGATGGAATACTTTCTTTTGACATAAACTCACTTCCTCTTTTATGTAATTATTTCTTCACAACTTCTCAAAAATGTGCACTATTTCTTTTCATCAAGACTTATATAAACAACTTTATGTACACCATCAGGTGCATTCTCTGATTCTAATTTGAATCCAATAATAATTCCTTTCCATACTCAGCCTGTCGTAATGGCAAATTTATAACTCTTGCATCAAATCCTGAATCTTTCTTCAATACTGCCGAGTGTCAAGATTACCTCAATAACTGTCCATGTTTAATGTAAGATATATGAAGAAATTTTCTGAAACTCAGGAATGCTTTTATCTCACTCTCATTCAATTTCTTCTCATCATTCCCAAAAATTCCTCTTCATAAAGTTCTTTTTCTGATGTGTTTTTATTTGGCTTTTTATCGTTCTTTGCATCTTCAACATTACTTTCATCAGGCTTTGAAGTTTCCTCTTCCGTCTGATAAATAAGATTCAGTATCTTAAATTCATCACAAGCCTTTGCAAGAGCTTCTTTAGTCTTTGACTCACCCATTCCGATAACTATCTTTCCGGATTCTTTAAGCCTGTATACAAGTTTTGTAAAATCACTGTCACTTGATGCAATGCAAAATATATCAATACTGTCCGAATGAAGCAAATCCATAACATCTATAGTCAGAGCCTGATCTTTTTTTGCTTTTGCACTTCTTTTGAAATCTGCAAAACAGGCATTATTCCCTGTTTTGGCATAACCGGATACCATCTTTTTGTATTTGGAGAATTAACGGAACCATACAGTCGGAAAACTTTTATATTTCCATACTGTAATGCCTCCTGCTTTATACTCTCTGCATATTTTGCAGAAATGTTATCTCCGTCTATCAATACTGCAACCTGTTTTTCCATAACTTTCCCTCACCCTCTTGTTATTCACTTTTACTTATTTTTACATGAATATATTTTCAAATTATTCTCCCGGTCTTGTAACTTCCATGTCTTTTGGCAAAACCAGATTTAATATTATCGAAACAATAAACACTACAGCCACACAATTCTGTGCAAAAACAGTCTGCACTATCTGTGGGAAAATTTTAAATAAATCTTCACACTGTGTAAATCCAAGTCCGACACTAAGCGACAATGCAGCGATAACAATATTTCTCTGTGAAAATCCACATTTGCTTATCATCTGCAGACCGCTCACAACAATAGTTCCAAACATCATTATCGTACAACCTCCAAGTACAACTTTTGTCATAGCAACAAGTCCTACATTCTGGCTGAACGATGTAATCGGAAGACAGCCAAACACTGATGAAAGTGCACTTACAAATCCATCACATGCAATAGAACCTTATGTCTCTTTTTCAGTTGCATATCTGTCAAGTCCCGAAGAAGCAAGCGCTGAGGTATCTCCTATAGTTTCCGTTGCCGAAACTAAGAATATCAGCACTACCGATACTATGGCATCGGCTCTGAATTCCATTTTAAACGGCATAAGGTGTGGTATTGCTATAATCCTCATATCACTTAATGAAGAGAAATCAACAACTCCCATTATTAATGCCACTATATATCCAACAATCAGACCAAAAAGAACTGACAACTGTCTGTAATACGATTTTGCAAAAATATGAAAAAGTATACAGCATAAAAGTGTTATCGTTCCAAGAATCCAATTCTGTGCTGAACCAAAATCTTCACTGCCGCTTCCTCCTCCAAATGAAGTCGCACCAACCGAAAGCAGAGAAAAACCTATCGCCGTAACAACACTTGCCGAAACTATCGGTGATATTATCTTAAGCCAGTATTTTGCAAACAGTCCCAGAGTTCCCTCTATAATACCGCCGACAAGCACTGCACCCATTATCGTTCCATAACCGTACTTTGCACCAATGAAACACAAAACCGATACAAATGTAAAACTGATTCCCATAACTATAGGAAGTCCTGAACCGATTTTTCTGAAAATCGGAAACAACTGAATAAGCGTTCCTATTCCGGCAATCAGCATTGCACTCTGAATAAGTGACGCTATATTTTTGTCACTGAGACCACTTGCCCCGCCGACTATGAGAATAGGAGCAATATTTGCAACAAACATTGCAAGAATATGCTGTAAACCAAACGGAACAGCCTTTAATACCGGAACAGTTCCATCCAGTTTGTAAATATTATCAATTGAAGCCTAATTTTTATTTTTATCTGATATCTTATCGTTCATCTCATTTTTTCTCCATTTTATTTTTCTGTTTTAAGCCTGCTCACGAAAAACAACTGAACCGTCAGATGCATCCATGCTTTCAACAATTGCAAGTGATTCAAGCTGAAAACCCAGGTTTCTTATTATCTTTCCACCCTGCTGGAAACCTTTTTCAATAGCAATTCCGATTCCCTCTACTGTTCCGCCTGCCTGTGAAACAATAGAAATAAGTCCCTGCAATGCACATCCGTTTGCAAGGAAATCATCTATAATAAGAATGTGATCATCAGTATTTAAAAATTTCTTTGACACAAGAACCTGATTTTTACATTTGTGAGTAAATGACTCAACTTCCGCATTATAAACTTCTCCGTCAATGTTAACACTTTTTGACTTCTTTGCAAATACAACAGGAACATCAAAACATTCTGCCACGATACAGGCAATTCCAATGCCAGAGGCCTCCACAGTAAGGATCTTATTTATCGGCTTATCTGCAAAACGCTTCTTAAACTCCTCACCCATCTGTTTAAAAAGTTTAACATCCATCTGATGATTCAAAAAACTGTCAACTTTTAAAATATTTCCTTCCTTTACAACGCCTTCTTTTACTATTTTTTCTTCAAGAAAATTCATGGTTTCAATTCCTTTCTTTGTTGTTCCATAAAAATAAAAAAGCTTTGCCATTCACATTTTAAATGTGAACAATCGACAAAAAAGCAGCAGTAATAATACTGCCACTTTTTAGTCTATCACAGATTTTAATTCTCAACAACAATATTTTGTGAATGAATTATTTTTATATTTTGCTGTGTTTAACACTGAAATTGAAATAAACTATTTACATTATCACCATCTATGAAATAGCTCCGCCTGAAGCAGTTCCGGCTTTTTTAACAATATAAATTGTATATTTAGCCTGATTTCCCGCCTCATCTTTCACTGTATAAACAACTTCATATCTGCCTTCAATTTCTGTAGAATTTATCTTGATATTTATATCAGAAACTTTAATCTTAGTATAATTGTCACTTACACCGCTTATAAATCCACGGCAGTACTCAGCATTTATAACTGCATCAGACTCTGCCTCATACTGTGCACCATTCTTAATTCCTGAGATTACAGGTGCTTTTGTATCAATATAAACTTTTGCTGTTTTCTTAGCTTCATAGCTTTCTCTCTTTGCAATATAAGTCACTCTGTATACATTCTTCTTAAGTTTCTTAAATGTAACTTTTACATATTTTGCATCAAGTTTTATGCCTTTTTGTGTAATAACTACATTTTTAAGAACGATCTTCTTTGTCATTTGGCTCTTTGATTTAATGTATATATTCTTAACATTTGAAATCTTTGGTGTAGCTCTCTTTGCCTTAACCTTAATTTTCACTGTTTTAGAAACGGCTTTTCCTGCCTCATCCGTAATTGAATATGTAACTTTGTAAACTCCCGGATTTGATGTATTAACTCTCTTTACACTCTTTCCGTTGAATTTTATGCTTGTACTAAGCAGGTATGTTGAATCTTTTCCGACAGTGTTTACTGCCTTGATACCTTTTTTTACCTTATACTTTGAACCGTAAGCCACTGTTTTTGACTTTGCGCCCTTTATAGAAGGCTTCTTGCTGTTCCAAGGATTTCCGCTGCTCCAAACATCTGATGGGTCCCACCCTGTACTTCCGCTTATTTTTACAGCCTTAGGTTTTCCAAGAGGTCCCGGATTTGATGAATTATATATAATAACACTGCTGCCTGACGGAACATTGTCATAAATCCACTTTGCATCTGCTACCATAAGTCTCACACATCCGTGTGAAGCAGTCGTTCCAAGTTTATTGTATTCTTTTACTGCCAAAGAAGATGGTGTTCGTCTGTAATACCAAACTGAATGGAACAAAAAGCCTCTTGTAATTCTTGTACAATACTGTCCGTAACATGGTCCGTTTAATGTGTGCCAGCGCATCTTCTCTCCGAGCGGAAATGTTCCTATAGGAGTGGCATTTCCGGCTGAACAAACCATTGCCCTGACAGGTTTGAGTTTTCCGGAAGATTTTTTTTCGTAAATCGTCACACAATTCATCTGCTTATTAATCTTAATGACATATTTTTTTGATGCTGCGTCAACATTTGTACTTCCCTGAAAAGAAAAACCAATGTTGAAAGCAAGTATTAATGTAAGTAAAAAACTAAAGACTCTTTTTTTCTTCATTACTTATTCCTCATTTCTTTCTTAAATATATTCTGTCTTTTTAAAGACACTTTTTCATTATATCAAAAAAAATATACATATACCAGTGTGTCATTGACATTTCGTAAAATAACTTGTATAAATTTCCATCTGCTGCGTTATCATCAAAGCAGACGCAACGAAAATAATTCGTAAAAAATGTACTTTATTTTTGAAATGAACTGTGCTAGAATGTAAAATCGTTACAAAAAATTATATATGATACAAGTTGCAAAATAACTTTTAAAACAAACATCATTATATATGAAGAGAGGAGATAAAATGAGTAGATTAAAATTAGGCGGTTCAAAAGACCTCACAACCGGTAATCCAATGAAACTTATACTTAATTTCGGCGTTCCTCTTCTGTTTGGAATGCTGTTTCAGCAGTTTTATAATATGGTCGATTCTATAATAGTAGGTAAACAGCTCGGTGTTGATGCTCTTGCAGCTGTCGGCTCGACAGGTTCAATAAATTTTATGGTACTTGGATTCTGTATAGGAATATGTAACGGTTTTGCCATTCCTATAGCTCAGGCTTTTGGTGCAAAAGATACCAATCGTCTGAAAAGTTATATTGCTAACTGCGTATGGTGTTCACTTTTGTTTGCAGTAGTTCTTACTATTATAATAGGTATTCTGACAAAAGATATTCTCACTGTCATGAGAACTCCGTCAAATATCTTTGATGATGCTTACATATATATATTTATTATTTTTATGGGTATACCTGCTACCATACTCTACAATATGGTGTCAGGTATTCTCCGTTCACTCGGTGACAGTTTTACACCTGTAGTTTTTTTGATTTTTTCTTCTATATTAAATATTGTTCTAGACCTCATTCTTGTAAAGAGAATGGAAAGGCAAAGCTGCTGCCAGCCAGTGCATTGTGGCTGTGTTTCAGGAATAATATGCCTTTTCTATACAGTCAGGAAATACAAACATCTTGACTTTAGTAAAAATGACTGGAAGATTTCACCAAAACATATACTTCAGCTCTGCAAAATGGGTATTCCTATGGGGCTTCAATATTCAATAACTGCAATTGGAAGTGTTATATTACAGACTGCCGTAAACAACATGGGTTCAACTATAGTTGCCGCAGTTACGGCAGGAAGCAGAGTCAGTATGTTCGTATGCTGTCCTTATGATGCAATGGGTTCAACCATGGCTACATACGGAGGACAGAATAAAGGTGCTGCTAAGTACGATCGCATTGACGAGGGACTTAAAGCCTGCATAAAACTTGCAGTACCACGCTTACGATAATTTGTTTTCATAAGGATTTTCTCCAGCAGGTATCTCCCTTTTTGTAAGCAGTAAAGAAACTGCTCTTATAAATAAAATTTCAATGTTCCTGATAGGAAATGCTATATTTTATGTGCCGCTTGCCCTTGTAAACATAGTTCGTTTTATGATTCAGGGAATTGGTTTTCCGGGATTTGCAATACTCGCAGGAGTTTGTGAAATGATAGCACGTTCCATCGCAGGTTTTGTACTTGTACCGATATTCGGATATATCTTTGTTGTACTTGCAAGTCCCCTTGCCTGGATTTGTGCAGATATGTTTCTGCTTCCTGCCTACAGATATGTAATGAAAAAAAGCCGGGGGAATGTATAAACAATCCCCCAGGAAAATTTTAATATTGTCTTGTCCACACTAAAAATTATATTCCACCTGCATCTGCACTTACATTTTTTCTGTTGTCAGTAATCTGTACAAGCCAGCCAAATAATTTTGTGCATAATATTGTATATGCCGATCCCAATACATTTGCTCCTATCCTAAGCATTACTGCCATCGGCATTCCAAAAATTCCTGATGCAATAGATAAGGCTCCAAATGTATTAAACACTGTCTGCCATGCATATCCTGCCGAATAGCCGACACCTATTCCTCCTATCATTCCGATATAAGGATACAGCGATTTGGGGAGAACAAAATAAAGTCCCATAAATATCAAACATCCTACAATATTAAAGATTCCTCTGTCAGGAGCTCTCTTTATGCCATCATTCGGGAATGGAAGGCATACCGACATGCATGCGATTCCTGCCCACATAGCTCTCGGAAGTCCTAGAAGTGACATGATAAGCATCGCACTTGATACAATCACAGAAAGTCTTACATACCATCTGCTTCTTGCTGAGTGAATATTAAATTCTTTGAATAAATCAATAAATTTTCTTTGATAAGGACGTTTTCTCTGATTTTTGTAAAAAATAAACATACACAAAATCATTCCAAAAAACAAACCTGCCACACGAAGTGCGTATGTACGACCGGTCACATCATATCCCTGCAGCAAAAGATACCCCAATACAAATGTAGAGTGGTTATACATTATAACATTGTGACATCCTAAAATCATCAGCAATAATATGCAGATTACATTTACCACAAATGCCGGTATCGGTGCAAGTGTATTTGTAAATCTGGGTCCCGCCATAAGAATCAAAAATATGCCTGCTATTGAAATAAGACCATGTGTCGTTTTTATTCCAAAATCTGCCTGTCTCAGCACAAGCACTGCAAGAAGTACAGTAACACCTACCACACTATTATCGCTTCCTGTGATTTTTGTGAACAAAGTTACAACTGCAACACAAAATACCATAACAAGATATACCTTAAAATTGTAAATCAATATGTGTCTCAGCTTTTCTTTTTTGTCCTTTGTTGATTTTATAAGCTGTTTTGAACCAACTGAACTCAACTGTAATTCCTGATAAAATGTCATAATAGCCTCCATTTCTGCAATTTCTCTTTGCATGTTAAGTTTATTTCTGTTTTGCATCGGATAAATTTTCTTCATCTTTGCATCATCATAATGTTTATCCATCCATTTCTGCCACGATTTTAAATTTTTATCTAAGACCTTCACATTGCTGCTCTCTGTCTGTTCTGACTGCATCACTTTGTTTTCCTTTACTTCTCTCATCATATCTTAGCAAGTGCCATGCACGACACAATTATATTGCAAACCATAAACACAAGCAGACACCATGTAACTGCCTTTCCAAACTTGACCGGTATCTTTTCTATAACCATTTCAATTTTCGGAAAAAACTTTTTAAACCATATCACGGCTGCTATCCCCCAGAAAAAACAATATAACAGATTTATTCTGCCGCCAAGATTAAACGGAATCCCACTGTAATCCCAAAAAACTTTTCCGAATACAATCTCCGTAAAAACACTGCACAGATATTCATAAGCACCGCCAAGAAGTGTCCCTGTCAAAAATAAAAAACTCTCACTTCTGTCTTTATATTTGTATAGAAACAATGTAACCAATGCAAGCGCAAGTCCCCAGACAATACTGAACGGTCCCCACACTACACTGCTCCTGCTCATCCATATTCCCGCCGTAACTCTGCAAAATATCGTCTCCGTAACATCTCCTAAAAACGCCCCAACTATAAATAGCAGTACAATTTTATAGAAACAACATCCACCGGCAAATACACCATCATCGCCTTTTTTTGTTTCCTCAGTCTTTACGGCTTTTGGATATGCTTTTCTTATTCTTCTTTCTATTAAATTGTTTATCTTCCTTTGCAGACCAATACTTACTCTGTCAATTCCTGCATCTGCCGCCGCCCATTTTTCCGGATTTCTGCTCTTTCCACTCAAAAGCACAACTGACGCAAAAATATCGATAAACATTACCACTATCAAAGCTAACAGCAATACTTTCATAAAAATGTGTGGTAATATTTTTAACAGAAAAATTATAAACCTGTTTCCAAAACGAACCGCTATATAGCCAAGCAATCCCCAAAAAGCTGATGCTGAGACGCATATATACCCGTCAAGATTTCTCTTTCGCTTTGAATAATCCCACCATCTTTCATGAAATACCTTTTCTATCAGATGACCGCTTATCCACTCTGCTACAGTCGCATAAACCGCTGCGAACAAAAACAGCCATATACCACTCAGTTCCTGCAAACCTACAGACATAAGCACCACGGTAATTCCATATATGACACAAAACGGTCCATTCACAAGTCCTCTGTTTGCAAACTTACGCTGTTTTAAAGTTGTTGCCGCTGTTTCTAATACCCATCCCAGAAATGAGTAAACAAAGAAAATCCACAACAATTCATACCCCGTAAAATATTTCATTACTTTTCCTCCATTTAATTCACTATGTAAGCAGCAAGAAACTATATACCAAATTTCAAAAAATGTCAAATCAAATTGTAAAAATATTCATTATGAATGCAGGAGATGAAAGGCTGAACTGTTATTTATGCATTTTAACGCAAAAATTGATATAAACTTTCCGTCTGTCGAAAAGTCTATACCAATCTCTGCTTTAAATAATATTGTGGTCAAAGAGTTCTTGGCTCCCTGCTTTAAAAACTTCCTCCGCCACCTCCATGTGTACTTCCACTACTGCTCGTATGCGTCGTACTTCCTCCCGAAGAAACCCCGTCATCTTTTGGCTTTGCTGTTTTTGTTACACTTGAATACATAAAAATGTCTTTTTCACTTGTAAGTCTAAACGAATCTTTTTTTATGTACTCTGTCGCCGTTTTCTTAGGTTTAGCCGTATTCATCCTGAATCTCATTATTGCAACACTGATACCTGCTATGACAAACGCTATAACAAAAGCTATAATTTCCAATATAACATAATCTGCTTTTTCCATATAAGGATTGTCAGTATCATACGGCTTACCGTCTTTGTAGGCATGCACAAAGTCGATAGACATATCCAGAAATTTATCAGATGCATCAAAATACTCTCCATCGGATAAATATGGTTTAATCTCATCTTTTATGCACTCTATGCCATAATCTGTAAAAGCTTTAATTGCCACACCTGTTGTAGAAATATGATATTTTCTGTCACCCTTACTTACAAGAAAAAGCACACCACTCTTTTCACTGTCTATTCCGTAACCGTTATAATCATAATAGTCATCCGCATAATCCTGTGCACTTTTTCCATCCAATGATTTAACTGTTAAAATAACAACATCAAACTTTTCTTTCTGAATCTCTTTTATTTTTTCACTTAGTTTTTTCTCATCAGATGCACTTATAAGACCTGCCTCATCTATCACATAGCTTTTCTCAGCTGCACTGCTTATTGAAAAATCAACTAAAAATACCATAATGCAGACAGACACAACAAGAAACATAAACTTCTTCAATGAAGATAATTTTAAGTTTAAATTTCTCTTCAACGCTGTGCTAATAACGCTCTCTCTAAATTTATTTTCCATGCTTTATCCCCTCCTATATCCAGACAAATATCTGTAACACGGCAAATACAGCCGCTGTTATTCCAAAAAGATACTTAAAGGCTTTGCTCTTATCTATAGGAAGTTCTCCGACAATTTTTCCTGTCTGGCCATTCATGGCAAATGTGTATATCTTATCTTTGTATTTCTTGCTGAGCAGCCATACCGGTAACATGGTATATTCTGCTTTTCCGTTTTTTACATTTATCCTGCTGCTTTCAGCGAAAACCGACTCATATCCATGAACGGTATCACGAACTCTGTCTTCTGTACTCTTTTTCACACGTTCATTTGCTCTTGGTACACTCGCTTCAATAGTAACATCATATTTATCGGCATAATAACCTGAAAGATATTTTTCTGAAAACTCAACAAGCTGTTTATAATCAAAAGGCTCTATCGAATCCATATAAGCATCATCCATATTACTTGAGGCATCGACAGGTATTTTTTCAAATGACAGTTTTCCCTTTCTTTTCAACATATAATGGTCAGTTTTCGTATAATCATAGTTTGAATCACTCCAAAAATGTGTCCTGTTCGCTTTATATGTAATATCTGCATCGGCATCACAGTCAAAAAGCCAAAATGGAACATACACCCCCTTTATGCTGTCAATATGCTTTTTATTAGAAAATTCTTTTGGCAGCAAACGCTTTCCTTTGTAAAATTCTTTTAATCTTTCTTTAGCGGTTTTCTTATCCATTTTAAATGGAATAATATATTTTGGTCTGTTTACTCCTGAAATATTTTCGGTAAGAATTGTCGGACTACCACAATATACACACTCTGTAGCAACTGAATTTTCGTCACCGATAATCTCTCCGCCACATGACTGGCATATATGAACCTTCATGCCATTCAGTTGAATTTCTTCCTGCTCCTGTTCTTCCTCATTCCACGCTGCATTTACTTCCTGAACTTTTTTATTTTCTTCCTCAAGAATTTCTTTTAACTGCGCTTCCGTGAAAGTATTGTCGCAATACTCGCAAACAAGCTCCTGTTCTTTGCTTCCCCACACAAGAGCAGCACCGCAGCAAGGGCATTTATAAGCTATTGTATCATCCATAATTAACCTCATTTCTGAATATCATTGTCATCAAAAGGATCTCCGCACTCAGGACAAAATTTCGGCGGGTTTTTAGGATCCTCAGGCTCCCATCCACATTTATCACATTTGTAAAGAGGTGCTTCTGCCGGTTTCTTTGCACCACATTCCATGCAGAATTTTCCTTTGTTTACCGTGCCACAGCTGCAAACCCAGCCCTGTACAGGCTGAGGCTTAGGTTTACCACATTCAACACAGAATTTTCCTGTATTTGATATTCCACATTCACATACCCAGCCATCTGAAACTTCATTTGAAACTGCCGCATTATTATGCCCCGGCTGCCCTGCCTGTGCTACAGACCTCTGTTCCTGTTCTGCCAGCTGCTGTGCCTGATTTTGCTGTTTCATTCTCTGCTGCTGTCCCATCGCAAAAAGGCTCTGTGCATCTGTTCCCATTGAATTTTGAACCATTCCCATTCCCATAAATCCTGTCATCGCCCCGTTAGGATTAGAAGCCGCCGCTTTCATGGCTTCGCCCTGCGCACCTACAAGCGTTGCCGCCGCCATATTCGGATTTTGTAAAACAGCTGTCTTTTGAAGCTGCTTAATCATTTCCTCATCCTCTTTTGATGCGGTAACAGAATTTATGCCAAAAGAAGCTATCTCAATACCTCTAAGTTCTGCCCATTTCTTTGAAAGAACAGCATTCAATGCATCTGCGATTTCCATTGTATGGCCCGGGAGTGCACTGTAACGTATACCCATATCGGATATTTTTGCGAATGCCGGCTGAAGTGCCGTGAGAAGCTCTGTTTTAAGCATACTGTCAATTTCGCTTCTCTCATATTCTTCCTCAACATTGCCACATACATTTGTATAGAACAATATAGGATTTACTATCTTATATGAATACTCACCATTGCATCTGATGGAAATATCCACATCAAGACCTATATTATTGTCTACAACCCTGAAAGGCACCGGATTAGGTGTTCCGTATTTATTTCCAATTATTTCTTTAGTATTAAAATAATATATCCGCTGGTCTTTTGCCGTATCACCGCCAAATGTAAAACGCTTTCCTATTGTGGCAAAAACTTCTTTTATTGATTTGCTGAGTTTTCCATCAAATATAGACGGTTCTGTAGAAGTATCATACACAAACTCTCCGGGTTCGAGCAAAGCTCAACTACACCTTGCCCTGCTCAACGATTATCATGCATTGACCTTCATTTACTGCGACAACTGAACCATTTGTAATAATATTGTCGCTTCCTTTTTGTGTTGCTGCTTCTTCCTGCGAAACTCTTTTTGTCCCTTGCCAAGTACATCTGCATCCATAGCTTCACAATAAAATATTCTTTCCACTGGTCTGCCAAAGTTCCACCGACAGCACCCCCCATTGCTCTGATAAGTCCCATAATTTTCTCCTTTCATCTTTCATAAAATTCTTTTTATTTATTAAGTTTATGATGCACCGGTCAAATTACCTTTTGACCCTCATCATCACTCATCTTTCCTGCTGCGCAATTTCATAACAAGTTCGTAAACCTCAGGTCTGCGCTCTTTCAAATGTTCATCAAGAATATGACGTCTCTCTTTAAATCGCTTGGCAAGTTCCGGATGCTGCGATGCAATTCTCTCATAAACTTCTGTTCTATGTTCTTCAAGTTTCGCTGCAAGCGTCTGCTCATCTCTACCCGATATATTTACAATCTCTTTCAAATGCTCTTCAAGATGTTCAAGCCATTCATCCTGGTCAAGCTCCTCCATATGTGTCCACAAACCATGTAATAATTTCTCTACATCTCCGTTTTCATTCTTAAGCTGTTTTATCTGATTTGCTATCTGATTCTCGATTTCCTCCTCCGCATGCCTGCCAAATGCCCATACAAATTCCTGTACACGGTTATCCGCCCTCTTTTTAGAAACGCTTATCTCGTCGTTATCTATTCCACCCTCCAACGGATACGGGCGGTTTATCTCCATATCTTTTAACGCAATATGTATTGTTCTTCTCGCACATCCTGCTTCTACAAGATAACCTATGCCCAGTTTTCTCATTTGTTCATTCAAATCTGCAATATGCTCAGTTATATAAAATTTTATTTCCTTTTCTTTCAAATTCTTATATAATATTGCAAGTCTGTCTGCCGCCGTTATATCAATACTTCCGATAGCACTGGCATCAATAATAACCGCCTTTGTGTCATCTTTTATGTTGTCCTCTATATCTCTCTGTAATATCTGCACATTGGCAAAGAAAAGATTGCTGCTGAACCGATAAATAATCACACCATCTATAGCATGTATCTGACTGCTTTCCTGCAAATCACGAAAATGTCTGTGTCCCGGCTGTATTCCCAAAAAACATCTTGCAGGTTTGGAAGTACGGATTATCATTTCAGAGAAAGACAATATTATTCCAATAAGAACTCCGTTTATCGTTCCCAGAAAAAGTACACCCATAAATGCACCGACAAAAATCATGCATTCTGTCCTGCTCACTTTCCACAAACGGAATGCCAATTCAAATTCTGTTGCTCCCGCCAGTGCAGAGATAACAATGGCTGTAAGTATCGGAACCGGAAGATAACCAATAAAACCTGTTCCGAATAGCAGCAAAAGCATCATTGAAATTCCTGCCACAATTCCCATAAGCTGTGTCTTTCCCTGATACTGCTCACCCATTGCCGTTCTTGATACCGAACCGTTTATAGGACAGCATCCCGTAAATGCTGCTGCAAGATTTCCCATTGAAAATGCGAGTATTTCCTGATTGTCATTTATCCTATACCCGTTTTTCTGTGCAAAATTATTTTCTGCAAGAAGTGTTTCCGCAAGAATAACAACCGAAACTGACAAACTGACGATAATTACATCTCTTAACGGCAATACGGAAAAATCCGGCAAAGTCCACTGTGGAAGTCCTGTATTTACTTTGTCAAGAGTCTTTATTCCATATTCTCTTATTGGCAAAAAATATGTCATAACCGCACCCACTCCCATAAGCACTACAGCCATAGGAAACTTTGGCACAATCTTCTTAGATACAGACAATATAATCAATGCCAGAACTCCAAGAATTACAGACGGTATATTTATATTATGCATAGTCTCTGCAATATGCTCTGCAAGTTCAAAAAACTCACCTGTCCCGGCAGAACCGCCAAGTAATTTTGGAACCTGCATCAATATTATTGTAGTACATATCCCCGTAATGAAACCTCCCATAACAGGAGCTGATATGTAATTGACAAGCTTTCCCGCTTTCATGATATAAAAAGCCAAAAGCCACACCGCTACAAAAAAGGTAATCAGCGGAACTGCTTTTAATGCCTTATCTGAACCGCTTTCTATGCCAAATCCGATAAGTGCAGAACCGACAAGTGCTGCCGGAGCCGCATCTACACCAAATACAAACTGCGGTGATGTAGACAATAAAGCAAACATTATAATAGGAAATACAGAACCATACAGACCGTAAACAGCCGGCAGTCCCGCAATCTGTGCATACCCCATTGAAATAGGTATCGAAACCGCCATAATAATAATTCCGGTGATTACATCTTTTATAATGTTTTCTTTTTTATAACTACGCATAGTCTTTGCCAATTCCAGTTTCATATCATCATTCCATTTCTTTTTATAACTTTAAAAACTTATTCACTACAGCACTTCGCAATAGTCTCAATAACCATATCCATCCGAAGCGGTTTTTCCAGATGCTCATTCATTCCTGCCGCAAGACATTTTTTCCTGTCTTCCTTAAATGCATTGGCTGTCATTGCAATAATAGGAATTTCCTTTGCATCAGGACGTTTTAATGCCCTGATGTTTCTTCATCATCAACATTTTCTTCCGGCGACGCTATCCTAAAAGGAATTGTAAGAACAAAATAACATCAAAAAACTTTGACCGATTATAGTATAACATATAATAATCATCCAAAGTTGAATAACATCCTTAAATTTCTAAAATATCCTTTAGTTTTTAAATTATAAACTCTACTAAATTCCCTCATTATAAACTTTGTTTATAGACGCCTGCGCTTCTTCCATTTCATGTTTTTTGCAAAATCTTTCGCGGTCCTCTAAAATCGCCAGCATTTCGTCAATAAGCATTTCCTCACTCAGATAATTTATTCGATAAAGATAACCAAGCATTCTTGTTGCCGTATAGTCCGTATTCATATACTTAAATGCTATCTCCTTACAAAGTTCCTCATGAAATCCCCTTTTTAATAATTCTTTATATAATGTATTGCTTTTTTCTGATGCCATTACTAAATCTCCTTTCCACATGATTTATTTATCCCCTGTTCCTTCTATTAACAATATATAAAGGAAGTGCTAAAAAAAGCATTGCCCCTACTGTCTTTCCCAGTATAACAGGAACTATATCAGAAATAAACCGGTATAACTCCGGGAAAATGGAAAAAGCAACACTGATTCCATTGCATAACTTATGTTTCTAATATATAATTGCATTGGTCTATATTACATTATTTAATTTTAAAATTTAGAAATGAGGTTTTGTTTTTATGATAAAATTGATTGCTACTGATATTGACGGCACCCTTGTTAAAGATGGCACTCTTATAATAGACCCTGAATATATGACTGTAATAAGTAAACTTATCGATAAGGGAATTATTTTTACTGTATGTTCAGGCAGACAGTTTTCCAGCGAGCAAAAACTTTTTGCTCCTATCAAAGACAAGTTAATGTATATCACTGACGGTGGTACTGTTGTGCGTACACCGGACAAGATTTTAAAAACTTACCCCATGTCGGCTGCTCTTTGGAAAGATATGTGCCGCATGGTAAGAGACGAACTTCCCGCATGTGACTATTTTGCCGCAACTCCTGACCTTTGCTATGCTGAAGACGGTGCAAGCCCGATTTTTCACAGACTAAGAGATTCTTATGGTTTTGAAATGCGTGAAGTTGACGACCTTACAAAACTTGAAAACGATGACATTATAAAGTTCACTGTCTACCATCCTACCGCATGTGAAGAACTTTGCTCCCCTCACTTCATTCCGTCATGGAAAGACAAAGCTCATGTCACTTCTGCCGGAACGGAATGGGTTGACTGCAATACAATCGGTATAAGCAAATGGACTGCAATTTCATTTTTGATGTGCAAATACAATATCGCCCCCGATGAAGTCTGCTGCTTTGGTGACAATTTAAACGATATTGAAATGCTTAAAAATGCCGGTACAAGCTACGCCGTATCAAATGCACGGCCTGAAGTTATCTCAGCTGCAAAACATACATGTGCTCCTTATACCGAAAACGGAGTATTGCAGGTGCTTAAAAGTTTCTTATAAGTTATTAAAGATAGAAAATAGACAAAATCAGAATTCGATTTTGTCTATTTTAAATTCATGTAATTTCAACAAACTTATTTTCCAAATCCGTTTTTTGCTTCCTCCGCATACTTCACTGCATTTTTTACATTCGCCTCAAGTTCTTCATCCTTTATTTTCCTAACAACTTTGCCCGGATTTCCAATCACCACCGAACCGTCAGGCACCTCAGTACCTCCTGTCACAAGTGTACCTGCTCCAATCAGACAATTTTTTCCTATCTTACATCCATTTAGTAAAACAGCTCCCATTCCTATAAGAGAACAATCCCCAATCTCACAACCGTGTATTACCGCACCATGCCCGACGGTTACTTTTTCGCCAATATAAACCGGATACCCCTCATCAACATGAATTACACAATTATCCTGAATATTTGAATTTCTTCCTATATAAATTTTATCTGCATCTGCTCTTATTGAAGCATGATACCATACATTAGCATTTTCATCTAAAGTAACATCTCCAATTACATCAGCACTTGGTGCGATATAAGATTCTCCTTTTATATATCTTTCTCTTTCTTTCTGAGGTACAAGTCCTCCCCCTGTTGCCCACACAATATGGGTCGCATCTTTCATCTGCTCTTTAAGTCCGTTTTCCCTAATATAATTTTTTTATCACTCTGAATGCTGCTTCCTGGCGGGTTCTAAAATATATTCTAAATACTTCCTTCAAATATGATGCTCTCATCTGAGTAATACGGGATAAAGCGGCTCCATCATCTCGCATACAAATCCTGAAGGCTTTGATACCGCAAGCCCGTCCGCTTTTGTCTTACCTGACAATCCCAAATCTTTTACCGATATATCATTCCATTTTTCTGTTGCAAGTCCTGCCAAAAGACATGGTGCCTGTACAGGTTCTACAGTAAAACAATGAACAAAATTTCCAAACATCTGCTTTAGACCAAATGTTATTCCGCCCGGTGCACCGCCCACTCCACACGGAATATAGACAAACAACGGATGATTCTCGTCAACTGCTACTCCATTTTTAAACAACTGCACTTTAAGTCTCATTGCCGCTGTCGCATATCCCATAAACAAGTCAACCGATTTCTCATCATCTATAAAAAAACTGTATTCATCTTTTTCAGATGCTTCTCTTCCCGCCTGAACCGCTTCCGTATAATCGGTATCATATTCCATCAACGTCACACCGTTGCTTCTAAGCATTTCCTTTTTCCACTGTTTTGCATCTGCTGACATGTGAACAATGACTTTAAAACCGAGTTTTGCCCCCATTATCCCGATACTTAGTCCAAGATTGCCTGTCGAACCAACCTGAATAGTATATTTTCCGTAAAATCTTCTAAATTCTTCCGAGTCAATCTTTTCATAGTTTTCTGTCGGGTGAAGCATATGTTTATCTACCGCAAGAGTCTCAGCAATCTTAAGCACTTCATAAATCCCGCCTCTTGCCTTTACAGAGCCTGATATAGGCAGATT
>SCPN01000773.1_pt1 | contig 27971 bp, 31 predicted proteins | sample 6106831 | NCBI WGS metagenome assembly SCPN01 (sample SAMN10720447, study PRJNA508395) | human gut metagenome | isolation source: Participant 1, 0 month
ATGTGATCATTTCCTGTGGTGGTGGTGTGGCAATGCGTGAACGCAATGTCGCGGAGATGAAGAAAAATGGTCGTGTAGTACTCCTTACTGCACATCCACAGACCATTCTGACCGTTAAAAGACAGTGACGACAGACCGCTGCTCAATGGACACAACAATGTAGAATATATCGAGCAGCTGATGGAAGCAAGAAGAGAAAATACGAGGCGGCTGCAGATATTGATTGTAGATACAGATAACAAGACGGTTCTGCAGATCTGTGAAGATCTGATTCAGAAGCTTCTGGAAATGGATGAGAATCATGTTTAAGACCTTTTATCCGGACGAATATGTAGCGTCCACTTATGTGCTGGATTTTGAAAAAATGTATCGGGAAGGCTGTCGTGGACTGGTATTTGACATTGACAATACGCTGGTTCCGCATGGAGCACCGGCAGATGAGAGAGCAATCTGTCTTTTTGACAGGCTGCGCATCGGGTTTGATACATGCCTGATTTCCAATAACCAGGAACCACGTGTAAAGCCTTTTGCCGAAAAGGTGCAGAGCAAGTATGTGTTTAACGCGCATAAGCCTTCCACGAAGAATTATATAAAAGCCATGGAGCTGATGCAAACGGACAGAGGAAACACTGTATTTATCGGAGATCAGCTTTTTACGGATGTGTGGGGAGCGAAGCGTACCGGGATGAAGAGTATTCTGGTGAAGCCGATCTATCCAAAAAGAGATCCAGATTAGTGCTGAAAAGATATCTGGAGAAAATTGTATTACATTTCTATAAAAAAGAGAACGAAAAGAGAATGTCCTGCAAGTAGGCAGGGCATTTTTTGATAGGAAATTCCGAAGGAACTTCCTATCAAATAAAAGGCACTGCGTGCCAAAGATGTGCACTCGCACGAAGATGAAGAATGTCGCAAGCGACTGCGCTCGGCGCGAAAATGTGCGCACATTCTTTTTAGTAAAGTAAATAGAAATCCCCCGATTCTCATAACGAGAACCAGGGGACATCAGGGGGGATATTATATTTACAAAATCTTATAAGTAGTCATGTTTGGCAAGAACATTCAGGATGTTACGTCCTTCTTCTGTACCTTCGATGATACGGCGGGCACGTACACTATCACCGATGTTCATGATTTCAACATCTTCATCTTCGAATTCTTTACGGACTGCATCGAGGATCGGAGCGTTTGCTCTCATACCAAGACATACAAATCCATAATCAAATAGCATTTCTTCTTCATTTCCTTCTGGTGTTTTAACAAGGAAGGAATCTGCTTTAACTTCAAGAAGAGCAGTATTCGGACACTGTTTTACACCATATTTATCCATCAGTGCAAAGGTTCCGACTTTGGATACCGGATCAATTCCGTTACCGATTACCGGCATCATTTCCACAATGCTTACATCAGCGCCACGTGGAGCAAAGAATTCTACTACGTCAAGACCTACGGCACCGCCACCGATAACAACGACTTTTTTACCTTTCAGATCTTCTGGATATTCCATAACATGGTTGATCATATTTGTAATAGAAGAAACTTTTCCGCCCTCTTTGTCAATATTCTCATGAAGGCCCTTGATCGGTGGAAGGAGCGGATTAGAACCGGTAGCATTTACAATAATGTTCGGGTTCATGCTTCTGATCATTTCAATCGTAGCTTCCGTGTTCTTGAAGATGAACAGGTTTTTCAGCTTGCTTGCGCGATGGATCAGATAGTTCGGGAAGTCAGCAAGTCTCTTCTTATCCGGGATCTTGGAGATCAGGGCGGCAAGTCCGCCGAGTTCCGGTTTCTTCTCGATCAGGAAAGTAGTGCATCCAACCTCGGCAGCTGTACATGCAGCTTCCAGTCCGGCAGTACCACCACCGATCACAACAACGTTGCAAGGCTTGTTGATTTTCTGCTTTTTGTAATCTTCGCCGCCATTTACAGACGGGTTAACAGTACAACGGATCGGACGGTTGATTCCGATACGGTGTCCTGCACATCCGATGTTACAAGAAATACATTTACGGATATCACATTCATCACCGAATTCTACTTTATTTACCCATTCCGGATCAGCGATCAGTCCACGTCCCATACCGATCAGGTCAGCATCGCCTCTTGCAAGAATATCTTCGGCAACCTGTGGGTTACGGATGTTACCCATTGTCATACATGGTTTGCCGTAACGTTCTTTTACAGCTTTTGCCATATAAGAACGCCATCCATCCGGAAGGTAATTGGCATCAATCTGGTACTGAATGGATCCGTTCAGACCGGCAGATACGTCGAATACGTCAACCTCTTCCTGGAAGTACTGCAGGTAATCAAGACAGTCATCCAAAGTATTTCAGCCCCTTCCATAAATTCATCCGCACTGATACGAACAAAGATAGGGAAGAATGGTCCAACCTGTCTTCTAACTTCTTCAATAACAAGTTTTGCAAGTCTTGCACGGTTTTCCAAAGATCCGCCGAATTCGTCTGTTCTCTTATTTGTAAGAGGTGAAAGGAACTGGCTTATAAGGTAAGAATGTCCTGCGTGGATTTCTACAGCGTCAAACCCTGCGATCTGAGCACGTTTTGCGGCTTCACCGTATTTTTTTACAATATGCATGATTTCATCTTTTTTCAGTGGACGCGGGATTTCACCGCCTGCTTTTGAAGGAACATCAGAAGCAGAAACCGGCTGCATATTGATACGTGCTGACTGTGCAGAAGCACCGGCATGATTGATCTGGATTGCAATGCAGGATCCATGTTTGTGTACTGTTTCGCAAAGTTTGAAAAGTCTTGGAATGTAGTTATCCTGATCGATACGAAGCTGTGTGGTTCCGTTAGATCCCTGTGGAGAATCAACGCTGGCGTTCTCTACGATGAGAAGTCCTGTACCGCCTTTTGCACGCTGCTCGTAATAATTGATATGAAGAAAACTCATTTCACCATTCTGTTCACCGTAGTTGGTTCCCATTGGAGTCATGACGATACGGTTCTTGACCGTCATATGTTTGATGGTAAATGGCTCCGAAAATGTGTTTGTATTTGCTTTTCATTAGAAATTCCTCCGTAAAATGACTTAATAATCAAAATAAATGATGTGAGTGTCAAAAGTGAATTTTGCCACTCACTGATGTAATCGGATTGCTCCATTGCTATGCAATTCCTGCAATCCTCAAAAAATCTTAGTCACGCGAGGTTGTCTTATACCGGCTTGGGCGTACCGGTTTTTGTTAAATCCATTATAATCACAAAAAACTGAAAAATACAAATTGAAAATACATAGAAAAATAATAGAATATAACTATAGAAACGGTGAAAAAGATAAAAATAAAATTATATTAGGAAGACGGGAAATAGAAAAAGATAGACAATTTAAACAAAACTATAGAATAATTAAATAATTTATGCTATGTTTAATATAAGAACAGGAAAGAGGGTGATGGTTTTATGAATCTGAATCAGTTGCATTACTTTGTGACACTAGCACATATAGAACACTATACCAGAGCGGCGGAAATGCTGTCCATTACCAGCCAAGTCTCCAGCCATGCCATCAGTATGCTGGAGCAGGGGCTTGAGACAAACCTGTTTGAAAAAAGAGGGCGTAACGTTGTACTGACAAAGTACGGAAAAGTATTTCTGGAATATGTAGAAGAAGCTTTAAAGATTCTGGACAGTGGTGTAAAAAAGACAAGGGCGTTGACAAGTGACACCGGCGGGGTGATCGATCTCGCATATATTTTTACGCTTGGAAGTGTATTTGTTCCACAGCTTGTAGGCGGTTTTTTGAAGGAACACGAAGACTGGGATGTGAATTTCCGTTTTTCTGTCGGAAATACGACAGAGATTATACAGGGGTTGAAAGAGGAGAAGTATGACATCGCTCTCTGCTCGCGAAAAGAAAAACCGGGATTGATTTTGTACCGATCGCTAAGGAAAAATTGGTTGTTGTTGTTCCAAGAGACCATGAGCTTGCCGGAAGAGGATCTGTTGATCTGAAGGAAACACTTCCTTATCCCCAGGTATATTTCACCAGAACAGCGGGCTCAGACCGGTGATCGACCAGTTGTTTGAACAGACCGGAGGGACACCGAAGATAGCATATGAGATTCTGGAAGATGCATCGATGGCAGGTCTTGTGGCAGAAAATTTTGGAATTGCGGTAATGCCGGAGATTCCTATACTTAAAAATCTGAATGTAGATGTACTGGATATTGAGAATCCACCATACGAACGTTATATATATCTGGCGAAGCTGAAGGAAAAATATCTGGCGCCGGTTGTAAAAGAATTTATTGAATATGTAAAGAAAATGGGAAGGCACTTTAATAGGCCTTCCCATCTCTTTTGACAAACTGGATGAAACGTTTGACAGCGGGAATCTGGTATTTGTCGCGGATGTATCCCATATAAACGGTGTGGGTAAGGTCTGCATCGGCAAGCGGGAGTACGGTTACATTTGCCTGATCAACCGCATCGACCCTGGCAACCAGGGCGATTCCGAAATCTTCGGCAACCAGGGCAGCAATTGCGTTTTCATCCGGACACTCACAGACGATGTTTACCTTCAGCTTCTTTTCTTTATAGAAGTTACGGGTGAAGCCACCGAGTCCGGAATAGCGGTCATACCCGATCAGAGGATAGTCAGTAAGGTCACTGCAACAGACGGATTCTTTCTGGACAAGAGGATGTTCTTTTGGAGTAATTACAACCATATTCTGGTTCAGAATGGGTACAAAGGAAATATCCGGTTCATCCGCAACGAAAGAACCAAAGATCACATCGTGGCGGTCGGATTTGAGCCCCTGGATCATATCTGCAGTGTGCGTTTGGTTAAAATTGAAGGTTACATGCTTGTTGCGGTCTATATCTAGGAAGGATCGCACTGTATGCGGAATATAGTAGTTTGCCAGCGGAAATACATAGGCGATATCAATATGTCCGCCGCTTCCGGCAAGCTGCTTCATCTTATGCTCGGCAATATGTACCTCCTCGAGGATCCGGTTGACATGTTCCAGGAAGACGCGGGCCGGATTTGGTGAGGACAACATTGCGTCCCTGATGTTCAAAAAGCATCAGTCCAAGTTCTTCTTCCAGAAGCGACATGGACCGGCTGAGGCTTGGCTGGGAGATCTTAAGTACTTCTGCAGCCTGTCGGAAATGCTGCAGGGTTGCTACTTTTTGGAAATATTCAAGCTGATTTAGCGTCATGGTAAAAAATCCTTTCTATATTATATAAAATAATCATACCATAACTGATGCCAAAAAGCTATCAAAAACACACATAAGATATATTTGAACTATCAAATGATATCGTCTATAATTTAACTATCAAGAGGTTGTTTAAAAATTAACAAAAATTGGGCAAACGTTAAAAACATTCTCAAAGAACAAAGAAATAAATTTCGATGGAAGAAGAAAAGGAGAACAAATCATGGCAGAGAGAATTACAGGACACACAGAACTTATCGGACTTATGGCTTATCCAATCAGACATTCAAGCTCACCGGCAATGCATAATGAAGCATTTGCTTACCTTGGACTGGATTATGCTTACCTTGCATTTGAAGTTGACAACAGCACACTGGAAGATGCAGTAAAAGGACTTCGTGCTCTGAAAATGGTAGGATCTAACGTGTCTATGCCAAATAAAACAGTTGTTGGACAGTATCTGGACAAATTATCTCCGGCAGCAGAGCTTTGTGGAGCAGTTAACACAATCGTAAATGAAGATGGTGTTTTAACAGGACACATCACAGACGGCATCGGATTCATGCAGGCATTAAAAGATAACGATATCGATGTGATCGGAAAGAAGATGACAATCGCAGGCGCAGGCGGAGCTGCTACAGCAATTGAAATCCAGGCTGCACTTGACGGCGTAAAAGAAATCTCTATTTTCAATATTCATGATAAATTCTGGGCAAATGCTGAAGAAACAGTAAGAAAGATCAATGAAAAGACAAATTGCAAAGCTACTCTTTACGATCTGGATGACAAAGAAAAATTAAGAGAAGAAATGAACGATTCATACATCTTCGTAAACGGAACAGGTGTTGGTATGAAACCACTGGAAGGAATGTCAGTTGTACCGGATAAATCATTCTTCCGTCCGGAACTTATTGTTATTGATGTTCCTTACTCACCACTGGAAACAAAGATGCGTTCTATGGCAAAAGAAGTTGGATGTAAGACAATGAACGGTCTTGGAATGATGTTATTCCAGGGAGCAGCAGCATTCAAACTCTGGACAGGAAAAGAAATGCCGATCGAACACATGAAAGAAGTATTAAACATCAGATACGATGATTAATACCTGGCAGGCTTGTATTGAATTTAAGAAGAAATCGAAAAAATTTGAAAAACAGGAATGTGAGGAAAAGAGATGAATAAAAATACATACCCAGCGCCCTGATCCTTTATTTAAACTACTTTATCCACGGTGTCGGATGTTCCATCCTTGGACAGGCAGTCATCAAGGAAGCACTTGCCGCTTCCTGGGGCGTAGAAGTTATGGCAATCACTGCAATTTCAGCAGCACTCGGACTTGGACGTCTGATCGCGCTTCCGTTCGCCGGACCGCTTTCTGACAAACTCGGACGTCGTATTTCAACAGCGATCGGTAGTGGATCCTATGCAATCTACCTGATCGGACTTGCACTTGCATTTAATGCAGGAACAAATGGCGGATACCAGATCGCATATATCTGTGCAATCGTTGGTGGTATCGCAAACTCTTTCCTGGATACAGGAATTTACCCGGCTGTTTCAGAAATCATTTACAAAGCACCGGGCGTTGCAACTATGGGAATCAAATTCTTTATTTCTGTATCGCAGATGCTCTTACCGTTCGTACTTGGTGTAACTGTCACTACAACAGCAACAGGAGCAACCTCTTACAACACACTGTTCTATGCATGTGGAATCGCTTATCTTGTACTTCTGGTACTGGTTATGATATTCCCACTCCCGGATACAGATCAGAAAGCAGCGGGAAAGAAAGAAGGCCTGATCGACAGCTTAAAGCATACCCATTTCTCTGTAGAATCCATCGCAATGATCCTGATCGGATTCACATGTACAGGTACCTTCCAGTTATGGCTGAACTGTGCACAGAACTTTGCAAAAGAGAATGTTGGCTGGGCTGATCCGTCCATCATGCAGACATACTATTCAGCAGGAACAATGCTTGCACTCGTTGTAACTGCACTTTTAACAAGAAAGATCAAAGACGTAAGATTTATCCTGGGATACCCGGTAATCTGTCTTGTAACAATGATCGCTGTTCTGGTTGGAAAGAGCCAGACACTTATGATTGCAGGTGCATTTCTGATCGGATGGGCAGGAGCAGGCGGACTTTTACAGATCGCTACTTCCGTATGCAACATGCTGTTCCCGAAGATCAAAGGAACTGTAACAGCACTTGTTATGATCGCATCTTCCACTGTGTAACTACACCATCCTTACAGCAGCATCCAAAATGCAGCCTGCACAGGTTATGGTTATGAATATCGTACTTACCACAGTCGGAGTACTTCTTGGATTATTTGTAAACTTACGTTATACTAAGATGGTAGAACAGGCTCAGGCTGACAACTAGAAAAAGGAGAAAACAGACATGAGTAAATATGTAGAAGTTCGTGGTGTTAAGATCGGTGAAGGAGTACCAAAAATCTGTGTACCGATCGTCGGAAAGACAAAAGAAGAAATTCTTGCAGCAGCAAGATCTTTTGAGGATGTTGCGCTTGATGTTGTAGAATGGCGTGTAGACTGGTTCGAAGGTGTATTTGACTTCGCACAGGTTGAAGATGTATTAAAGACCTCCCCTGGCACTTATGAAACCCATCTTTTCACATTCCTACTTCCGCAAAGGCGTGAAGCAGCAAATCGAAGCTGACGTACGCGCAGAGCTTAAACGCGAAAGCAGCAGCAACAGGACTGGTTGACCTTGTGGATGTAGAAGCATTTACAGGGGACTTAAAGCCAGCATATCACCGGCGCATGCACACGGCGTAAAAGTCGTTGCATCCAACCATGACTTCGATAAGACACCGGACAAAGACGATATCGTAGGACGCCTTGTGAAAATGCAGGAACTTGGCGCAGATATCCCGAAAATTGCAGTAATGCCACAGTGCAAAAAGGATGTACTTACACTTCTTGAAGCAACACGTGAAATGGCAGAAGAACATGCAGACCGTCCGATCATTACAATGTCTATGGCAGGTACCGGACTGATCAGTCGCCTGTGCGGTGAAGTATTCGGTTCAGCACTTACTTTCGGGGCAGTAGGAAAAGCTTCTGCACCTGGACAGATGAATGCATCAGATTTAAGAGAAATCCTGACTCTGATCGATAAGAGCATCTAGTGAAGAAACATCCGGAGAAGTCCTGTGGCGGATCCGTTATGTTTATGTTTAACCTGAATGAAGAGTGAAAAAGGCAGGATAAAGACCCGCAATCATACCGGGGATTCCGGTGGATTGCGGGCCTTTATCATATTCTGGTTTTGTTAAAAAACTAACCGATTTCTGAAAGTGAAAAAATTATATAAAAATTTTGCTATTTAAAGAGATAAAAGCAAATAGAAAAAATAGACAAATTCTTCGGTAATTGATATCATTTTTGTATGATTACATGAATGGAGGGCAAATGCGAATGAAGAAAACAGTAATCTGGCTGGATAACTATCTGGAAGAATTTTTTATGGTGATAAGCCTGATCCTGATGACAGTGATCATGGGGATCCAGGTGTTTTCCAGATATGTACTCGGCTCAGCGCCGTCCTGGTCGGAGGAGATTACCCGTTACCTGTTTGTATGGTCGGGATTTTTGAGCGTCAGCTATTGCACGAAAAAATGTATTTCCATTAAGATCGAACAGTTTGTGTCAATTTTCCCACGAAGAGGGAAGGCACTTTTTAAACTGGTTAACCATACCTTTGAACTGATGGTATTTCTTTATCTGATACCGTTTGCGTTTAAGTATATGATGTCAGCAGTAGAGAGCGGACAGGTAAGTCCGGCGTGCCACATCCCGATGTATTATGTGCAGGCAGCACCGCTTGCAAGTTTTATCCTGGTAGCGATCCGTATTATCCAGCGGTGGTTTGCAGAATTAAAAGTAGTAAGAGAAAAAGATGAGAAAGGAGAAAAAGCATGCCGGCAGCAGTAGTATTTATCTTATTTGTAATCTGTCTGATCATTGCCATTCCGGTATCGATTGCGCTTACAATCGCATCGGTCCTTCCGGGTGCTTTTGATCCATCCTTCCAGCCAGCGGACAGTTTGTGATCCGTTCTATGCTGGGAGGAATTGACAGCTTTCCGCTCCTTGCGGTTCCGATGTTCGTACTTTCCGGAATCATCATGGCAAGAGGCGGCATTTCCAAAAAATTATTTGATGTATTTTCCTATTTCCTTGGAAAGCTGACAGCGGGTCTGCCGTGCGCGGTCATTGTAACCTGTCTGTTTTATGGTGCAATCTCAGGCTCCGGACCGGCGACGGTTGCAGCAGTCGGAAGTATGACAATCCCGATTCTGATCGAGCTTGGATACGATAAGGATTTTTCCGCGGCAATCGTAGCCGTGGCAGGTGGTCTTGGAGTTATTATTCCACCAAGTATTCCGTTTATCATGTTCGGAAGTGCTTCCGGTGAATCAGTAAGTGACCTGTTTATCGCAGGGATCATTCCGGGACTTCTGATCGGCGGACTTCTGATGGTCTATGCAGTTTATTACTGTAAAAAGAATGGAGAGGACAAAGAAAAGATTCAGAAAGTAGTCGGGGAACTTCATGAGAAAGGACTTCTGAAGGTTTTAAAAGAAAGCTTCTGGGCACTTTTGAGTCCGGTTATCATTCTGGGATGCATCTATTCCGGAATTGCATCGCCGACAGAAGCGGCAGTCATTTCAGTGTTTTACGCACTGATCGTCAGCCTGTTTATTTATAAGACGATGACGTTTAAAGATATCTGGCCGGCACTGGTGGAAGGCGTGCGCACCTATGCACCGATCATGTTTATCCTTGCAGCATCGATTGCATTTTCAAGAGTTCTGACTTTGATGCAAATCCCACAGATGGTAAGCACCTGGATCCTGACGTACTTTACCAATAAGATCGTCCTGCTTCTGGTGATAAATGTATTCCTTCTGATCGTGGGAATGGTCATGGATACCACACCGGCAATCCTGATCCTGACACCGATCCTTCTGCCGATCGTAACAGCAGTCGGCATGAATCCGATCCACTTTGGAATCATGATGGTTGTCAACCTTGCAATCGGATTTGTAACACCGCCGATCGGAGTCAATCTGTTTGTGGCAAGCTCGCTTACAGATATCCCGATCATGCGGATTTCCAAACATGCGATGCCAATGATCGGCTACTTCCTTGTTGCGCTTTTGTTAATTACATTTATCCCGGCGATCAGCCTGGCACTGATATAGGAGGTAGCAGCATGAAGAAAGCAGTAAGAATGGCGGTAGCGGCAGGAATATGTGCGGCACTTGCACTCAGTGCGGGGTGTCAGAAAAAGACGGTTGCGGATGATGAAGTACAGCGATATGCATGGCCGCTTGCAACGGCAAGTCCGGAGGATACCGTAACACAGATCTATGCAGAAAAATTTGCGGAAGAAGTAGAAGAATTAAGTGATGGCAAGATGAAGATCCAGGTTTATCCGAACGGTACGATCGGAGGGGACAGAGAGCTTCTGGAGAGCTGTAAGGATGGGGATATTCCGTTTGTGATCCAGAATACCGCACCGCAGGTAACTTTCATGCCGGACCTTGCGGTGTTTGATATTCCGTGCCGATTCAGTACGATTGATGAAGTACGTGAAAAGGTAGATGATCCGGAGTTCTATGGGCTTCTGGAGGATGTCTATGAGAATGGCGGGTATAAGCTCCTTGGCTATGCAGACCAGGGATTCCGTGTCATGTCAACGAATAAAATGGTCGAATCATTGGCTGATTTTAAAGGACAGAAGATCCGTACCATGGAGAATTCCTACCATATGGATTTCTGGAAAAAACTGAAAGCATCTCCGACACCGATGAGTTTCAGTGAGGTGTATATCGGGCTGCAGCAGGGAACCATTGATGCCCAGGAGAATCCATACGAGGTTATCGTATCCAACAAGCTTTATGAACAGCAGGATTATGTGGTGGAAACCAATCACTTGCCGCATCTGATCTCTCTGATCGTCAGTGATGAATTTTTTCAGGATCTGCCGGAAGATAAGCAGGCAATCCTTGTAGAAGCTGCTGAGATCGCCAAAGAAGAGGCTCGCCAGGCATCGGATGACCGGATTGCAGACAAGATCAAAGTAATTGAGGACAGTGGAACACAGATTGTTACACTTAGTGATGAACTGAGAGCGGAAATCCGTGAGGCAGTGCAGCCGGTTTACGATGAAATCGAGAAAAATGTGGATAAAAAACTCTATAATGCCTATATGAAATAGCAAAAAAATACGGAAAATCAGGGAAATCTGTAATTGATTGAAATTTTTTGTTGAAAAATAGAGTTTTTTATTATAGAATTATAAGTAATGTATATAAAAAGTAAAAGGAATGCCCCAGGGCATATATAAGGAGGATATTACAATGATTTCAGCAGGCGATTTTAGAAATGGTCTTACAGTACTGATCGAAGGTAACATTTATCAGATTCTGGAATTCCAGCATGTAAAACCGGGAAAGGGAGCAGCTTTCGTTAGAACAAAACTTAAAAACATCATCAGTGGTGGTGTAGTAGAAAAGACTTTCCGTCCGACAGAGAAATTCGATACCGCTCATATCGACAGAAAAGATATGCAGTATCTGTATTCTGATGGTGAACTCTATCACTTCATGGATGTTGAGACATTCGACCAGATCGCAGTTGATGGAGATACAGTAGGAGATTCCCTCAAGTTTGTAAAAGAGAACGAGATGGTTAAAGTATGTTCACATGAAGGTAACGTATTCTCAGTAGAGCCGCCGATCAGTGTGGAACTTGAAGTTACAGAGACAGAGCCGGGAGTAAAAGGTGATACAGCTACAGGTGCTACCAAACCGGCTATCGTTGAGACAGGAGCAAGTGTTCTTGTACCGCTTTTCGTTAACCAGGGTGACAAGATCAAAATTGATACCCGTACAGGAGAGTACAGCTCAAGAGCATAATCCTTTCGTCATAATTCACAAAATTAAGACAGAGATAAAAGCCGAAAGCAGAGGCAGGTCCTCATGCTTTCGGCTTTTTTGCATGTCAATGCCATTTTGGAGGGAAAAAGAATGTTCTTGTAATCTGAAAAAAGGGCAGATATAATTGGCAGTACACACCTGCTTGAATGCAGGTGATATTCAAATCATAAGCTGCCTTAAGATGGCAGAAAAGGTTTTTTGCGGCGCATGGCTTTCGGGAAGGAGAACGGATGAATTATACAGAATTTATGAATGCTATGTTATGCGAGATCAGAGGACAGGTAGATGCGCAGGTGAGGACGGAGTTGTACACCGTGACGAAGAATAATGGAACCAGAAGAACAGGGATTCTTTTTAAGCAGGAGGACAGCAACCTTGCACCGACGATCTATCTGGAGGAATTTTACCAGAAGTATCTGAAGGGGCAGCAGGTACCGGATCTGGCAGATTCCATTTGCAGTATTTATCAGGAGATACGGGTGAAGAAAACCTGTGATTGTCAGAATCTGTTTGATTTTAATCATGTAAAAGAGCATATCGTGTACAAGCTGATCCGGCGGGATGCCAACGAAGAACTGTTAAAGCAGATTCCTTATGAGCCGTTCCTGGATCTGGCAGTGGTCTATTATATCCAGATAGACAACACACGCTTTGGCTCGGCGGCGATCCAGATCCGCAACGAGCATCTGCGGTACTGGCGTGTGGAAAAGGAAGAAATCCGCTGTCTTGCCGAGAAGAATACACCGCGGATCTATCCGGTGCAGATCCGGCAGATTGTGCGCTTTATGTATGTGGCGACGAACGAGCAGTGCAGTCTGGGGGCAGCAGTGATGCGGTATCCGGATTTCCGGGAAAAGGTCAGGGGGATGATCAGAGGGGATTTCTATATCCTGCCAAGCAGTATCCATGAAGTGATACTGGTGCCGGAAAGCTTTGGACTGGAGCCGGAGCGGATGCAGGAAATGGTAAAAGAGATCAATCAGACCGGAGTGGCACCGGAGGAAGTACTTTCGGATTCCGTGTATTACTTTGATGGGGAGGAGATTAGGATCGTGGCGAAGTAGGGATAGATTATAAACGTGTATAGAGTAGGGAAAATTGACAGGGAAATATACCATTGTATAGCAGAGGATATAGTAACAGATGAAGTTATTATAACTGTTGTGCAGATTATGCATATTCGGGAAAGACATCCCAATGATTATGAACTTTTTTCTACATACTTTGACGAGATAATACGGGATCCGGATTATATAATTGAAGCGAAGAAACCCAATACAGCGTTGATACTAAAAGAAATTAAGGACGTTAAAGAAGTATTTAAAATGGTTTTACGTTTGATTACATCAAAGGATAATCTGGACTACAAAAATTCAATTATCACATTTATGAAAATAGATGATAAGGAATGGAACAGGCTGCTGCGCAACAAGAAAATTCTTTACAAAAGAGAATAATATTGATATACTGAATGTAGAGAAAAATGCATTCATATGATTATCTAAGGTGGAAGATTTCGTGCGATCCACACGCCGATGGTATAGACAGGGGAAACCTGAGAGATGCAGGAGAAGCGCACGCCTGCTGGATAATCATTTGAAGAAGACTTAAAGAGGTGTCGCAGGTTTGCGGCACCTTTTTGTGTATACGATGAGCCAAGTGCAGATTTGTGCTTGCACAAGAATCTGTATTTTGCGAATGTACATCACCTGGCTGTTAAGCGAGATGGTGTACAAAGTATACGAATCAAGTAGGAGTCAGCTTACGTAATCATACAATAGAAATAAAGAAAGGAATTCCGAGCATGAACACAGAAATTTTAGTAATTGAAGATGACGACCTGGTAAGACAGGGAATCGTAGACATCCTGGAACTAAAGGGATGGAATGCGGTTGCAGCGAAGTCTTGTAGCGAAGCACTCGTAAGGATTCGAGGAGAAGAATATATGCTGTATGTACTGGATATGAAGCTGCCAGACGGGAACGGAATCATGCTCTGCAGGGAGATCCGTAGATATACAGACAATCCCATTCTTTTCTTATCAGCCTATGACAGTGAAGAATTTATCGTAGAAGGATTTGAAGCGGGAGCAAATGACTATGTGATCAAGCCTTTCCGCACATTTGAATTTATTGCGAGAATCAAGGCTTTGTTGCGACGTACCGGTATGCAAAACGGCAAGAAAGTGAAAAAAGGAATCAAAAGCGGAGAATATGAACTGGATTTTCAGAAGCAGATTTTGCAGAAGGATGGTGTCCGAATCGATCTTACAAGGACCGAATATCAGATTCTGTGCAGCCTTCTTGCAAACGCACCGAATCTTGTTGCGAGGGAGTTCCTGTTGGACACTATTTGGGATTTCAATGAAAATTATATCGATGACAATACCTTGTCTGTACATATGAACCGGCTGAGAAAGAAGCTGACTGCAGAAAATGAGCAGGATCCGATTGAGACAAAGCGTGGAGTCGGTTATGCATGGACGCTGAAAGCTGAGGATGTGTATGATGAGATCTGAGAGAAAGACGGAGAAATGGAGAATACCGGGAAAATGGACTCTGATTTTTCTTTTGATATTGCTGGTTTTTTATGGATACCAGAATATTCTTGCAGAAAATTATGAAAGACAGGTTGTTTCCTGGATCGGACAGACAGAAAAAGACAGAACGGTTTCTGCCTTTACAGAACCGGATGAAGAAGCATATCAGAAGGGCTGCGAGGCATTGAAAGAGGCAGGGTATGAAGAAACAGGAAAAATCTGGCTGGAAAAGAGAATCCGAAGTTACGGAATAGGTGTGTTTGTGGCTGCGATCGGCATCATCTGCATTGTTGGTCTGCTGACAGAACTGCACATGGAGAAAAGACGGAAAAAAGCACTGGATAATCAATTGGCAGAAAAAGACAGGGAACTGGAAGCAAAGCTGGCGGAAGAAAAAGAATTTCTGCATCGTGACCGGCAGAAAATGGAAACTTACATGGAAAATATTTCTCATCAGCTAAAAACACCGATCGCGGGAACACTTCTGAATCTGGAGGTGCTTCTTGTGACAGAAGAGGATGAAAAACGGTATCAGAAGCTGGAAGACTGTGTGAAAAAGGTGCAATGGATGTCCGATATGACGATCGTGCTTCTTAGGCTTGCGCAGATTGATTCCGGGAAAATCTGGATGAAGCGGAAAAAAGAAAATCTGACCGGACTGATCGAAGAATGCATAGATAGAGAACAGCCTTTAGCGGAAGAAAAAGGCGTTGGATTTGAAATGGATGTTCCAAAAGAATGCCTGCTTTCCTGCGACGGATTCTGGCTGAAAGAGGCAATGGAAAATGTACTGAAAAATGCCGTAGAATATGCAGATACAGGAAGCCTGATTCAGATTCTGATGAAAGAAGATACGGACTATTATAAGCTGTATATCACCAATCGGGGAAAACAGATTGAAGAAGAGAAAAGAGCTGATTTTGACCGTTTCTACCAGATGGAACAGGGAAGTGGAATCGGAATTGGTCTGCATCTGGCAAGGGAAATTGTCACGCTCCATCAGGGGACACTGAAGGTTGTGGATCGAAGCGGCTTGGAGGAGGCGACAACCTTCCAGTTTATACTGCCGAAGATGATTGCAAAAGATCATGCACAGGAAGAAATAAATCTTACGATTTCGTAAGATTAGGGTAAGTGAATCGAAAGACTGATCTGATATAGTAAGACTAACAAATGAAGGAGGTGGCAGAAGATGAAAACCGTAATCAGACTGGACAAGGTAAGCAAAAGCTATACCCTTGGTGAAAAGAAAATCACAGCATTAAAGGAGTTTTCTTTTGAAGTGAAAAGCGGTGAATTTGTGGCAGTGATGGGACGAAGCGGATCCGGGAAATCTACTTTTCTTAAGATTGCAGGAACACTGGAAAAGCCAGATACCGGAGCAGTCTTCCTGAATGGAATACAGATTAACGGGCTTTCCCAAAAGAAGATCTGCAAGATCCGGCAGAAGAAAATCGGGTTTATTTTCCAACAGTATCAGTTACTGCCGGAGTATACGATCTGGGATAATGTATGCATGCCGCTTTATATCGCGCATACGGTACCGGATAAAGCTTATATCCGACAGCTTCTTGAAAAGGTCGGATTATGGGACAGGAACGGAGATTATCCGGATCAGTTATCTGGTGGAGAGCAGCAGAGAGTGGCAATTGCCCGTGCAATGGCAGCAAAGCCGGGAGTGATCCTTGCGGATGAACCGACCGGGAATCTGGACTATCAGACCGGACAGGAGATCATGAAACTGATCTGCGCATCCAGAGAGCTTTACCGTCAGACAATTGTCATGGTGACACATGATATGGACAGTGCCAATTATGCGGACAGGATTGTGTATATGGAAGATGGTGCATTGCGATGAAAAGAGAGAAAAGACATGGAATTGAACGGGAACTCAGTATAAAAAGAATCCGCAGCCAGAAGAAATATAGTATCCTGATAGTCTCAGTCCTGCTTCTTACCTGCACACTGATTCAGATTGGTTTTCAGATGTCGGAAGGACTGAAAGCCGCATATATCGAGAATCGTAAAGCAGTATATGGGGAGTGGGAACAGGTATTTGTGGATATGGATGAAAGCTCGGTAAAAGTAGCAGAAGAGAATCCATTTCTTGCACAGACCGGGAAAATAAGTATCTATGGGGCAATCGCCGGAGATTATCTGGAAAACCGTCAGATGAATATCGGGACAATGGACGAGACGGCGTGGAAGCTTGGCAGACTGGAAATGAAAGAAGGACGCCTGCCGGAAAATGAGCATGAGATCGTAATGGAATACAGTACACTTCGCTCACTTGGATATGAGGAGATGCTTGGAAAAGAGATTACACTGGATATTACACCGGCGCTTTCCATTCTGGAGCAGGGGGAATCAAAAAGCTATTCGTATACTTTATGCGGGATCCTAAAAGATTATCAGATAAACTGGGAAATCTGCAACCGGCATCGTTTTCCAACTGGAATTGTGACACAGGAAGGCGGGAACAGGATCGGCTCTGTTCAGGATATGCATATGCTTGTAAAAGCGAAAGAAGGCAGTGAAAGTGTTTATAAAGATCTGAAAGACAGCGAAGAATTTACCTGCGGCATGGATGACAATGTGGAACAGGACAAACTTTCTGATGTAAGTCTTCCGTATATGGATTTTCTGGAAAATATCCGTTTGCTGATTGGTGGTGCGTCGATCTGTATCCTGTTTCTTACGGTATCGCGTTCGATTATCTCAAGAGAACAGTTCTGGAGGTTCCTGGATGCACTTGGAATGAGAAGAGGGCAGATGTACCAGATTATTTTCTGGGAAGCAGTTCTGTTTGGTGCAGGAGCTGTTTTTGTTGGAAATCTTGCAGGGATTGGGATTTACCAGCTGGTTATCCCTGCTTTTGAAAAGATAACCGAGCAGACATTACCACAGGCGATTGCATGGGAAGGAGTCCTTTTTGGAACTGGCTTCAGTATCTTATGTATTGCTGCAAGTTATGGACTCAGTGCAGTACAGCTTCGCATACTTCTGAAAGAAAAAAAGAAGAAAGTTCAGAAAAGAAGGGGAAAGTACAGGAAGATCGTCCGGTTCACGCCGGGAAGAGTTTTACTTCATAAATGGCAGATGCATCGTGTGCGTAAGAGTGTAGAAATTGTTCTTCTGGCAAGTGCTTTGCTGATCGTGGGATTTGGAAAGATGGAAATATCAACCAGACAGGAAGAACTGAAAGTATATCAAAGGCTGACAGGAAATGGATACTATTTGAGTACAATGGAGATTACGAATTCTCCGGGAATTTCCAGGCAGACAGTTGATAAACTGGAACAGGTTGCCGGAGTAACTTCTGTAGAACAATATCATAACAATGAAAAAGAGGAGTTCTGGATTGATCTGTCAGAATATGCTGAAAGCGAGTATTTTCAGAAAGTAGTCGAAACATTGGTGGCGTATTTGAATGAGACATCAATAAAGGAAAAGATATCTATTGAGAAAGTAAGATTGTCTTTGCTTACAATAGACAGATGGCAGGATATACAGCGTTTTCTGAGAAATCTGGATGAAGGCAGCCTGACAAAAGAAGAATTTGAACAGGGAGATTTTTGCATTCTGGATCTTACAGAGTTGCAGGAATATGACTGAAAATATCTGAGCGCATTCAGCCCGGACGGACAAGGAATATCAGAAGATACGGTACAGGTTGGTGATGAACTTCCGGTTTATACATTGAATGAGAATGGAAGTAGAAACGAAAATCCGATTCCAGTAACAGCGATTTTACGTGGCATGAAGGAAGAAGATGTGCGGAATCCACAGATAGGTGGATCTGGTATATCGATGATTGTTGGAAAGAATTTCTGGAAGAAATTTGGGAAAAGCAGAATTATGGAATATGATCAGATTGTAAAAATTCTGGTATCGGATGATGCGGATGCGTATGATACGGAAGGGCATATTCTAAGTATTTTAAAACAGGGAACAGCTGTAAATGTGCAGAATAACCATGAAGAGTATAAGAAAATACGTCAGGAATTATATTCCTTTATAGGAATGTACAGCATTTTTGCAGTGTTTTACATGATTCTGATTTCCATAGTTTTGTATCAGATGTTTCTTGCGGAGAAGCAGGAAGAAAAAAGAGAAGGGGAAATCTTACAGTCACTTGGAATGGAAGAAAAGTTCCTGAAGAAAATGCATCGGATAGAAGTTCTTTGGATGACAGGATGCGCAGGAGTGATTGGAGTTCTTACGTTATGGGGTGCTTGCCGACTGATATAGAGGAGGCTTTGAAGAAAGAATAAATTAGTTGAAAGCAGCCGGAAATGGCTGTAATATAGGCTGGATTTTTCTTGATCATTATTGGTGTTCTGCTGATTCAGGCAAAGCGTATAGAAGCAAAAGAACGGATTCAGGTGGGAATTGGATTAGTGGCAATAAAAAAGACTGTCAAGCCATAAAAGCTTCACAGTCTTTTCACGTCCCTGATCAGAATCGAACTGACGCACCCGCCTCCGGAGGGCGGTGCTCTATCCACTGAGCTACAAGGACATTTACTAATATAGCACTTGCCCAGAAAAAAATCAAGAAGAAATTTCCGAACAGGACAAGTAAAACGGGATGAACAGAATAGCAGCCGAAATACCATTTGAAAGTGATTTGATACACAGAGTGGGCATCAGCATAAAGCAATTTTAATGCAGAAAAAGAATAAATAATCGCTTCGACAAAACCAGTCAAAACAAGTCTTCCTTCGCTATTGACGCAAAAGCGGGCATTGCGTATGATAGGTGGCAAAGGAGGAAATGCCATGTCGGAAGAAAAAAGGATGCCCGTCCTTACAGGCCAAAAGAAGCAGATTTTCTACACTGGTCTTGTGTATCTGCTGGTTTGCTTTATGACGGCGGGAGTCACCGTTTTTCTTACGAAAGAGAAAAAAGATGAGGTAAAAGAAGTAAGTGCAGTTGTTACAGAAGAGCCAAAAGTAAATACCGGATATGCAGCGATGGAAACCAATCCACTTCTGGAGAACCGGGACGAAGAGCTTGCGAATGCAGTAGAAGCATATTATCAGGAACTTTCCGGAAAAGAAGCCTATGCCGAAGCATACGATGGGATTGCGATTTACACGAAAGACGGCAAAGCAAAAGGCAGCAGGATCCTGTATGTACGGTACAATATGAAGATCCGTGGAATTTATACTGAAGTACCGGGACTTGAAACCTTATATGCGGTCAAGGACAAAGATGGAAAATTCGATATTCAGGCAGAGATCTTTGACGAGCAGATTCAGACGATAATTGAAGAAGTTTCCGCACAGACAGATGTGCAGGAGCTGTTTGCACAGGTAGAAGCGGATTATGAACAGGCACTTGGTTCAGATGCAATGCTCGCACAGGCGGTGGAAGATCTGAAAAATGCAGTGGATCAGTAACACTGTAAATACAGCGAGCCAGTAACGTCTGAAAAAAGCGGTAAAGTCTATGAAAAAATGTTGTGCGTCAGCAGAAGTGGATGCTGTCTTGCCAAAAATTCATAAAGAATGCAGAATTTCAGGCAACATCCAGTCTCCGGATTGCGATTTTCTATTGCGCTTACATAAGGATTCAGATATAATAAATAAAGCGGCGCAGGCAAAGAGTCTGCGCTAACGTTTATGATGAAAAAGAGAGGAACGATCGATACTATGAAGAAGATCCTGGATCTGATTACAGAAGAAATGGAACAGGCATTTGCAGATGCCGGATACGAGAAAGAACTGGCGCGTGTTACACTTTCCAACCGCCCGGATTTATGTGAATATCAGTGCAATGGTGCGATGGCAGGTGCAAAAAAGTACCACAAAGCACCGATCATGATCGCAGAAGAAGTTGTGGCAAAGATTCCGGAGAACGGATATATCAGCGGAGCAGAAGCAGTTAAGCCAGGTTTCATCAACCTGAAGACCAACCCGGCAGCAGTCGCAGATTATCTGAACCAGATGGAAGCAGACGAAAAGCTCGGCGTGGAAGAAGTAGAGAATCCAAAGACAATCGTCATTGATTACGGCGGACCGAATGTGGCAAAACCGCTTCACGTCGGACATCTCCGCTCCGCGATCATCGGGGAAAGCGTAAAGAGAATCACCCGTTTTATGGGCAATAAAGTGGTTGGTGATATCCACCTTGGAGACTGGGGATATCAGATGGGACTGATCATCACAGAACTGAAGAAACGCCAGCCGGATCTTCCGTATTTTGATGATAATTTCACCGGAGAATATCCAAAAGAAGCACCATTTACCATCAGTGACCTGGAGGAAATCTATCCGGCAGCGTCCGCTTATGCAAAAGAGCATGATGATTACAGAGAAGAAGCACTGGATGCAACCTTCCAGCTGCAGAGCGGAAAGCGCGGTTACCGTGCAATCTGGGATCACATTATGAATGTGTCTGTGACAGACTTAAAGAAAAACTATGCGAACCTGAATGTTGAATTTGACCTCTGGAAAGGGGAATCTGACGCACAGAAATACATCCCGGATATGGTGGAAAGGCTGAAGAAGGAAGGCTATGCGCATATTGATAATGGAGCACTCGTGGTAGATGTCAAAGAAGAGACCGATACCAAAGAGATCCCACCGTGTATGATCCTGAAGTCCGACGGTGCAGCACTTTATGATACCACAGACCTTGCAACACTGGTAGAGCGTGAAGAACTGTTCCAGCCGAACGAAGTTATCTATGTAGTTGACAAACGTCAGGAACTGCATTTTGTACAGGTATTCCGCTGCGCGAAGAAGACCGGCATTGTAAAAGAGGATACAAAGCTTACTTTCCTTGGATTTGGTACGATGAACGGAAAAGACGGGAAACCGTTCAAGACCAGAGAAGGCGGCGTTATGCGTCTTGAGAACCTGATCCGCGAGATCACAGAAAAGATGTATGAAAAGATCACAGAGAACCGTACAGTATCGGAAGAAGAGGCAAAAGCAACAGCGAAGATGGTCGGAATGGCTGCGATCAAATACGGAGACCTCTCCAACCAGGCAGCAAAAGACTATGTATTCGATGTAGACAGATTCACTTCTTTTGAAGGAAATACAGGTCCGTACATCCTGTACACCATCGTTCGTATCAAATCTATCCTGAACAAGTACAAAGAATCAGGAAAGAGTATGGACGATATCAAGATCCTTTCGGCTACAAGTGAGAGCGAAAAGGCTCTGATGCTGGAAGCTGCGAAGTTTGGCAGTGTGATGGAGAATGTATACGAAGAACACACAAGATCTGCGCATATATTTATGAACTTGCAAATGCATTTAACCGTTTCTACCATGAGACAAAGATCCTGGCAGAAGAGGATGAACAGAAGCAGAAGAGCTACATTGCCCTTCTTACACTGACAAGAGACATTTTGACAACCTGCATCGATCTGCTTGGATTTGAAGCACCGGAAAGAATGTAAAAAGGCAGAAGCATCAGAAGTAATGACAATACGATAAAGAGGCGAGGACATATGACAGAGAAATTGTTTTACACAGACAGTCACCTGCAGGAATTTACTGCGGAGGTTGTGTCCTGCCGCCCGTGTGATAACGGATATGAGGCAGTTCTTTCAAGAACTGCCTTTTTTCCAGAAGGCGGCGGTCAGGCAGCAGATACCGGAGTGATTGACGGGATCAGAGTATATGATGTACAGGAAAAAGGAGAACAGATCTTTCACTATCTGGAAGGAGAACTGGAAGAAGGAAAGACCGTGACCGGTCAGATCGACTGGGACAAACGTTTTTCACGGATGCAGCAGCACAGCGGAGAACATATCGTATCGGGAATCGTTCATGCACGTTTTGGATATGATAATGTGGGATTCCATTTGAATGATGAGCTGTGCACTCTGGACTTAAGTGGTCCGCTCACGAAGGAGGAGCTTCGCGAGGTGGAAAATGCGGCAAATGAAGCGGTATTTGCAAATGTACCGGTTCAGATAAGTTATCCGTCCAAAGAAAAATTGAAGACGTTGGATTACCGCAGTAAGATAGAGATTGACGGACAGGTGCGTATCGTGACGATACCAGGATATGACGTGTGTGCCTGTTGTGCACCGCATGTGTATTTTACCGGAGAGATCGGTCTTATCAAACTGGTGCAGAGTCAGAATTATAAAGGCGGTATCCGGATCACTATGCTGTGCGGAAGAAGGGCACTGAAGGATTATCAGCAGAAAGAAGAAAGCGTGAAGGCGATCATGGGAAGCCTTTCAGCGAAGGAAGAATTGATTGCTGAAGCAGTTGAACGCGTAAAAGAGGAATGTACACAGCTGAAGAGTGAACTTGCAGAGACAAGATATCAGATTCTTGAAGCACAGGCAGAAAAAATTCCGGAGGGACAGAAAAAGGTCTGTATTTTTGATAGCAAATTAAGTGGAATGAACCGTGAGCTTATGAACCTTGTACTGAAAAGGAACAGAAGTATGTGCGGTATTTGCAGGAAACGAAGAGAGTGGATACCGTTATGTGATCGGCAGTGAGACAGAGGATGTGCGCCCGTACAGCAAGATCCTCAAAGAACAGTTTGACGGAAGAGGCGGTGGAAAACCGGTCATGGTACAGGGTTCTGTAAATGGAAGTGAAGAGGCAATTCGAAAAGTTTTTGAGTAAGAGAAGGCGGAGATGAAGAATGCGAGACAGGAAAACAGGGAGAATTATCTGGTATTTGTTCAGTGCGGTTCTGATCAAATGGGGTGTGGAGATCGCAGTAGCGACATTTGCACTTTCCTGCGGTCTGCGCAGCAATATGGGAATTGGGGCAGTCTCTTCGATCATCACGATCCCAATGATTGCGTGGATCTACCGGAAAGATCAGGGACGCTATGAAAAGCAGCAGGAATCCTGGTGGAAATATAAGGCGGCTTCCCGATATGGAATGTGGCTTGTTATGCTCGTCGGTGCAGTGACTGCGTGTGTGGCGATGAATGATATCGTCATGCTGATGAATATGCAGAGGATCAGCCAGGTTTATCAGAGCACAGAGCAGATCATTTACAGTGCACCGCGTTGGCTTCAGCTGGCGGAAGCCGGGATTCTGGCTCCGGTCGCAGAAGAGCTTGTTTACCGCGGGATGATCTACCGGCGGATGCGCGAGAGCCTTACCGCTGTGCAGGCAGGTGTGTTTGTATCCATTTTGTTCGGTGTCGGTCATGGAAATCTGCCACAGGGACTTTATGCAATGGTACTCGGACTTCTGCTTGCCTGCATTTATGAGAAATTCCGGAATATTGCAGCTCCGATCCTGTTCCATATTGTTGTGAATATTACGTCATTATTGCTTTCGTGGTATGGGGGCTTTGAATGGATTCTGGGAACAGAGGGAAAAGCAGTTGGAATTACTGTATTGGCTACGTTGATTACTGTTATAATTTATGTAAAAATAAAAAATATAAGACAAGAAATACGATAATTAACTGAAAAATACTGAAAAAGTTTACAAAATAAATAATATCTGACAATTTCTGTAAAATTAGGGGTTTACTTTTGCGGACAAATGCTGTATAGTGTTAAATCATAAAAGCAACAACAAAACCGTTTTACAGAAAGGGCAGGTTATATGAGTGTAATACAACAAAATACAGAACAAGGCTTATACAGCCCTGATTTTGAGCATGACAACTGCGGTATCGGAGCTGTTGTGAACATCAAAGGGCAAAAGAGTCATGATACAGTCGCAAATGCGCTGAAAATCGTAGAAAATCTTGAACATAGAGCTGGCAAGGATGCCGAAGGGAAGACAGGAGACGGTGTAGGAATACTGTTACAGATTTCGCACAAGTTCTTTACAAATGTCTGTCGTCCCCTCGGCATCTTTTTAGGTTCTGAGAGAGATTACGGTGTGGGAATGTTTCTTCTTCCCACAGGACGAACTGAAAAGGAATCAGGCAAAAAATATTTTTGAAGTCATTGTCGAAAAAGAAGGACTGAAATTCCTTGGATGGAGGGAAGTGCCGATCCGTAAAGAGATCCTTGGAAAGAAAGCACTCGAATGCATGCCGTGCATTATGCAGGGATTTATCGAACGACCGAAAAAAGTAAAACAAGGACTGGATTTTGACCGCAGACTTTATGTGGTAAGAAGAGTCTTTGAACAGAGCAGTGATGATACCTATGTAGCATCCCTGTCAAGCAGAACCATCGTGTACAAAGGAATGTTCCTTGTAAAACAGCTCCGGATGTTCTTTGAAGATCTGCAGAACCCGGATTATGAATCTGCCATTGCTATTGTACATTCCAGATTCAGTACAAACACTAATCCCAGCTGGGAAAGAGCACATCCGAACCGTTTCATCGTACATAACGGAGAAATCAATACCATTCGCGGCAATGCAGATAAGATGCGGGCCAGAGAGGAAAACATGGAATCCGAGCATCTGGAAGGAGAGCTTTATAAAGTCCTTCCGGCAATCAATACCGCAGGTTCCGATTCTGCCATGCTGGATAACACGCTGGAATTCATGGTGATGAGTGGTATGCCGCTTCCGTTGGCAGTTATGATCACTATTCCGGAGCCATGGGCACAGAATGCAACGATGTCACAGAAATCAAGGATTTCTATCAGTATTACGCAACGATGATGGAGCCATGGGACGGACCGGCATCCATCCTGTTCTCAGATGGAGACATTTTAGGAGCCGTACTTGACCGAAATGGACTCAGACCTTCCAGATATTACATCACAGATGATGACACACTGATCCTTTCTTCTGAGGTTGGTGTTCTGGATATCCCGCCGGAGAAGATCGTAGTCAAAGAAAGAATCCATCCAGGTAAAGATGCTTCTTGTTGATACCGTTCAGGGGCGTGTGATCGACGACCAGGAACTGAAAGAAGAATATGCGGCAAGACAGCCTTATGGCGAATGGTTGAACAGTCAGTTGGTCAATTTAAGCGATTTAAAGATCCCGAATCAGAAAGTACCGCAGTATTCTAGAGAAGAATGCCAGAGACTGCAGAAAGCATTTGGATATTCTTACGAAGAAGTGAAGACTTCTATTTTAAATATGGCAATGAATGGAAGCGAAGGAATCGGAGCCATGGGTATCGATGCACCACTTGCCGTTCTTTCTGAGCAGCATCAGTCTCTGTTTGGATATTTTAAACAGTTATTTGCACAGGTAACGAACCCGCCGATCGACGCGATCCGTGAAAAAATCGTGACTTCGACAACGGTATATGTCGGAGAAGAAGGAAACCTTTTGGAACAGAAAGAGGAAAATTGTCATGTCCTGAAGATCAATGATCCAATCCTGACAGATACCGATCTCCTGAAGATCCGTAACATGAAAGTCGATGGTTTCCGTGTGGCAGAAATTTCTACTACTTATTATAAAAACTCCAGCCTGGAAAAAGCGATCGATTATCTGTTTATTCAGGTAGACCGTGCAATCCGTGAAGGCATGAATATCCTGATCTTAAGTGACAGAGGTGTGGATGAATATCATATTGCGATCCCGTCCCTGCTTGCAACCTCAGCGGTTCATCAGCATCTGGTAAGAACTAAGAGAAGAACAGAGGTTGCCATGATCCTTGAGACCGGAGAACCAAGAGAAGTACATCATTTCGCAACGCTTTTGGGATATGGTGCATCTGCGATCAACCCGTATCTTGCACATGAATCGATCAAACAGCTGATCGATACAGATATGCTTCAGAAAGATTATTATGCAGCAGTCAATGACTATAATGAAGCTGTTATAAGCGGAATTGTCAAAATTGCATCGAAGATGGGAATTTCCACGATCCAGTCTTATCAGGGATCCATGATCTTTGAAGCAATTGGATTAAAACCGGAATTCATTGAAAAATATTTCACCGGAACTGTCAGCCGTGTCGGTGGTATCGGACTGGAAGAAATTGCAAAAGATTATATGGCAAGGCATTCCGAGGCCTTTGATCCGCTGGGACTTTCCGTAGATCTGACGTTGAACAGTGTGGGACAGCACAAGTCGAAGAGCGGTGGTGAAAAGCATCTGTACAACCCGAGAACGATCCATATGCTCCAGCAGTCTACAAGGCGCGGGGATTATGAAATGTTCAAGCAGTACACGCAGATGGTTGATGAAGAATCCAAAGGAATCACACTCCGTGGACAGATGGACTTCAATTATCCAAAGAAAGGAGTTCCGCTTTCGGAAGTAGAGAGTGTGGATTCAATCGTGACCAGATTTAAGACCGGTGCAATGTCTTACGGATCAATTTCAAAGGGCACACGAAACCCTTGCCCTTGCAATGAATGCACTGCAGTAAGTCAAACTCGGTGAAGGCGGAGAGGATATCGAAGCGCCGGAACCGACAGGGCTCTGCAATCAAACAGGTTGCCAGTGGACGTTTTGGTGTTACAAGCAGATATCTTGTCAGTGCAAAAGAGATCCAGATCAAGATGGCGCAGGGAGCAAAACCTGGAGAAGGTGGACATCTGCCGGGGGGAAAGGTTTACCCTTGGGTAGCAAAAACCAGACATTCTACGCCGGGTGTGGGACTGATCTCACCGCCGCCACATCACGATATTTACTCGATCGAAGATCTGGCACAGCTGATCTATGACTGTAAAAATGCAAACAAGGATGCAAAATTTCACAGCAGAGCTATCTAAAACTGGTGTCAAGAACAGTTTGCAGCGAAGTGTTGCAAAGCAGGAGCCGGACTGGTTCCACGATCTCACGGTATGACGAATTTTTAGGAGCTGCACCGAGAAGTTCTATCCATAATACCGGACTTCCGTGGGAGCTTGGACTTTCTGAAACACATCAGACACTGATCCAGAACGGACTGAGAGAAAGAGTCCGTATCGAGACAGACGGTAAGCTGATGAGCGGTCGTGATGTGGCGATCGCAGCACTTCTCGGTGCAGAGGAATTTGGATTTGCGACGGCACCGCAACTCATGGGGTGTGTAATGATGCGTGTATGTAACCTGGATACCTGTCCGGTCGGAATTGCAACCCAGAATCCGGAACTGAGAAAGAGATTTGCCGGAAAACCAGAATATGTCATCAATTTCATGCGTTTTATCGCGGAAGAATTAAGAGAATATATGGCAAAACTTGGCATTCGTACTGTGGATGAACTGGTGGGAAGGACAGACCTTCTGAAAGTGAGAGATAGTGCCGACATCAAACGTGCCACACTGGATCTTTCCAGAGATCCTCAATAATCCGTATGCAAAAGAGAAGAAAGGCATGATCTTCAATCCGAGAAAGTCTTTGATTTTGAACCCCTAAATAAAACACTGGATGAAAGAGTTCTGGTAAAGGAACTTCTT
>SCPN01000551.1_pt1 | contig 27849 bp, 20 predicted proteins | sample 6106831 | NCBI WGS metagenome assembly SCPN01 (sample SAMN10720447, study PRJNA508395) | human gut metagenome | isolation source: Participant 1, 0 month
TGACCAGGTTTTCAGGATAAGATGACTGAGCTGGCATCGTATTTTGAAGAGCTGAAGGCAGAGATTCTTCTGGTGCGTGAAAAAGGATATGAGAATACCGCGATTATCGAAAAGAGTGAGACCTTTTTCAAAATCTGTGACGAGGCGACGGGCCTTGCGGAAGCGTATTCGCAGAGAATGGCGTCTTCGCTGAAGAAGCTGGAGCAGGTGGTAGTAGGAGATATCATCGGTCTGGTGTTTGTCATCGGCATGGAGCTGATCAAGGCCGTCCGCTATGCGGCGATGAACCGTATTCTGCAGAAGAAAGTCTATCTCGATGAGGCGACGGGCATGCCAAATAAAAATAAATGCGAAGAGATTCTGGAGGAAAGCGACGGAGGAGAAGAAATTTCCGGCGTGTATGCGGTCTGCGTGTTTGACCTCAACAATCTGCGCACGATCAACAACAGTCTGGGTCACGACAAGGGAGACGAATATATCCGTTCCTTTGCCGTTCAGCTTCGAAAAGCAGTCCCGGAGGAGTATTTCGTCGGAAGAAACGGCGGAGATGAGTTTCTTGCCATTCTGCGCGGACTGAACCGCGAAGAAGTGGAAGCGTGCATGAATCACATCCGCACGCAGACGGCAGAATATTCCCGCCAGCACCCGGAGATGCCGATCAGCTACGCCGGAGGCTATGCACTGTCCACGGAATTTGAAGACTGTGATATCCGGGAACTGTTCCGCCATGCGGACCAGAACATGTATATCGACAAAAACCGCGCGAAGATGGAAGAAGCCGCCGCAGAGCGGAAGATCAGCCTGGAAGCGCTGGACGTCGTAAAGAAAAAGGGATACCATTTTTCCAACTGTATTTACTGCAATGCAAGACAGGACCAGTACCGGATTCTGCGTGCCGTTTCGGGCTTTTTCCTTGCCGAGGACGGCAGCTATACCGGTGCGGCCGAGCATATTGTGCAGGGCATCACGGATGAGGAAAAGAGAAAGGAAATGCGTAGAATGCTGGATCTTACCCATCTGAAGGAGTGCTATCAGAAGGGAGAAGAGAGCGTAGAAATTCTGTACGAGTATCAGGAGGGCAGCGAAGGGGAAGCGCTCTGCCGGGGAAAAGTCACCATTCTGTTCTACGACGTGGCCGAGGATGGCGGACTGCACCATTTTCTGATGGGCTTTGAGCGGTTCCGCTCCAATGAGGAAGCTGCTCGGAATGAAAAGAACAGACTCGACCAATACTATGAACAGATGAAACAGTCGATCATTGAAAACAGCCACTACGCCGAGGCACTTCTCGAGACGGCCGAGACTGTGTTCGCCGTTGATCTGACGAATGATTCGCTGGAGCAGATTTTTTACCACAGCGGGCAGAAGAAATTTGACCTCAATATAGATCTGCCGTGTTCCTACGAGAAATACTGCGGGGAATGCAGTGCGTTTGTCGCGGAGGAGACATTGGAATCATACCGCATTGTGGATTCCTCGAAGAAACTGCTGCAGCGCTTTGAAAACGGAGATAAGCAGGTAGTCGTGGAGTATCAGGAAACAGATGAGTCCGGCAGAAGAATATGGTTGCAGAAGACGGTTCTTATGTCACAGGATACCGTCTACGACCGAAAGACAAAGCGGGAGAGCGTTGTGGTACACGGCATGATCCTTTTCCGTGATACGTCAGAGTTCCACAGCCGGGAAGAGAGGGAGAAGATACAGCTTCAGGATGCCTTTAGAGCTGCAGACAGTGCAAGTCGTGCAAAAACAGAATTTATGAACCGCATGAGCCACGATGTGCGCACGCCGATCAATGGCATTATGGGCATGCTGGATATCATCCGCAAAAACCGGCAGGATGAGGCAAAAGTGGACGACTGCCTCGATAAAATCAATCTTTCCGCAAGCCATCTGCTGGCACTCGTCAACGATGTGCTCGATATGAATAAGCTGGAGTCCGGAAAAGAGACGATCGAGAGCGTTTCTTTTGACCTGACGCATCTGATGGATGATGTGTCATCCCTTGTCAATGCGCAGATTACGGAGATGGGCATTACCCACCGTACGCACCGCGGTGAGCTGACGCACACGAGACTGATCGGCAGTCCGCTGCGCCTGCGGCAGATTATGCTGAATCTCTTCAGCAATGCAATCAAGTACAACAAGCCGGGCGGAATGATCGATACGTATGCGGGCGAAGTCTCCTGCGACGGAACCCGGGTCGTCTACGAGTTCCGCATCACGGACAGCGGCATCGGAATGAGCAGCGAATTTATCGAAAAAGAGCTGTTCCATCCGTTCACACAGGAGAAGTCCGGTGCGAGAACGCAGTACAAGGGAACGGGCCTTGGCATGTCGATCGTCAAAGAACTGATCGAAAAAATGCAGGGCACGATCGAGGTAACGAGCCAGCAGGGCGTCGGAACGACGTATGTATTCCGGCTTCCGTTTTACATTGACTGCGAGGGACAGCGGATTCAGGAAGTAAAGACACGGATCGCAGGAAAAGAGCTTGTCCGCTTCCACGTTCTGCTTGTCGAGGATAATGAGATCAACATGGAAATCGCCGAGTTTTACCTGACCGATCACGGTGCGACGGTGGAAGAGGCATGGAACGGCCGCGAGGCGGTCGAAAAGTATGCGGCGAATCCGCAGAAATTTGATGTGATTTTAATGGATCTGATGATGCCTGTGATGGGCGGTCTTGAGGCAGCGCGGCAGATCCGCACCATGGAGCTTCCGGAAGCAAAACAAGTCCCGATCATCCCGATGACGGCGCAGTCCTCCGAAGAGAGTAAAGAGGGATGCCGCGCAGCGGGCATGAACAGCCATCTGACCAAGCCGATCGAGCCGGACAGCCTGGTGCAGACGATCTTGGAGACAACGGAACATGCCTTTGGAAAATAGAGGAGAAAACGATGAGTTTTACGCATTTACATGTACATACCGAATACAGCCTTCTGGACGGATCGAACAAGATCAAAGAGTACGTTGCCAGAGTCAAGGAGCTTGGCATGAACAGCGCCGCGATCACCGATCACGGCGTCATGTTCGGCTGTATCGATTTTTATAAAGAAGCCCGCGCGCAGGGCGTCAAGCCGATCCTCGGCTGTGAGGTTTACGTGGCGCCGGGTTCCCGTTTCGACCGCGAAACCAGCCGCGGAGAGGACCGGTACTACCATCTGGTTCTGCTGGCGGAAAATAATACGGGCTATTCCAATCTGATGAAGATTGTTTCGGCGGGCTTTATCGATGGATTTTACTATAAGCCGCGTGTCGACATGGAGATTCTGGAAAAGTATCACGAGGGCATTATCGCGCTTTCCGCCTGCCTTGCAGGTGAGGTGGCGCGTGCGATGGTGCGGAACCAGTACGAGATGGGAAAAGAGGCCGCACTGCGGTATGAGAAGATTTTCGGAAAAGGCAATTTCTTCCTGGAACTGCAGGATCACGGCATCTCGGAGCAGCGGATGGTCAATCAGCAGCTGATGCGCCTCTCGGCAGAAACCGGCATCGAGCTGGTGGCGACGAATGATATTCACTACACGTACGCAGAAGATGCGGATTCCCACGATATTCTTCTGTGCCTGCAGACCGGAAAGAAGATCACGGATGAGGACCGCATGCGCTACGAGGGCGGCCAGTATTTCGTGAAATCCGAGGCGGAGATGGCATCGCTCTTCCCGTATGCACCGCAGGCAATCGAAAATACACAGAAAATTGCAGACCGGTGTAATGTGGAGATCGAATTTGGTGTCACAAAACTTCCGAAATTCGATGTGCCGGAGGGATACACTTCCTGGGAATACTTAAATAAGCTCTGCTACGACGGCCTCGAGGAACGGTATCACCCGGCGACGGATGAACTGAAAGCGCGGCTGAAATACGAGCTTGATACGATCAAAACGATGGGTTACGTCGATTACTTCCTGATCGTGTGGGATTTCATCAAATTTGCGCGCGACCACGACATCATGGTCGGACCGGGACGAGGATCGGCGGCCGGAAGTATTGTTTCCTACACCCTTGGCATCACGCAGCTGGACCCGATGCGGTACCAGCTCCTGTTCGAGCGTTTCCTGAACCCGGAACGAGTTACCATGCCTGATATCGACGTGGATTTCTGTTTCGAACGCCGCCCGGAGGTCATCGACTATGTAACGAGAAAATACGGCAAGGACCGCGTTGTACAGATCGTCACATTCGGTACACTGGCGGCGCGCGGTGTCATCCGAGATGTCGGCCGTGTGCTGGATATGCCGTATGCACAGGTCGATTCGATCGCGAAGATGATTCCGAATGAGCTGAATATCACGATCGACAAGGCACTGCAGATGAACCACGAGCTGCGGGAGCTGTATCAGGGAGATGAAGAAGTTGCCCATCTGATTGATATGTCACGGAGACTGGAGGGTCTGCCGCGTCATACATCCATGCATGCTGCAGGCGTTGTCATCGGTTCGCGGCCGCTGGTCGAATTTGTGCCGCTCTCCAGAGGAAGCGACGGAACGATTGTCACGCAGTTTACCATGACGACACTCGAGGAGCTGGGACTTCTGAAAATGGACTTCTTAGGGCTTCGGACCCTCACCGTGATCCAGAATGCAACGAAACTTGCGGAGCGGTACAGCGGGAAAAAGATGGATCTGCTTCAGATTGATTACAACGATCCGAACGTGCTCGGCATGATCGGCGCATCGAAAACGGTCGGTGTGTTCCAGCTCGAGAGTGCGGGAATGAAAAACTTCATGAAGGAGTTAAAACCGCAGAGCCTCGAGGATATCATCGCCGGAATTTCCCTGTACCGTCCGGGCCCGATGGATTTTATTCCGCAGTACATCAAAGGAAAAAACAACCCGGAATCCGTTACGTACGATACGCCGCTCTTAAAACCGATTCTGGAGCCGACGTACGGCTGTATCGTCTACCAGGAACAGGTTATGCAGATCGTACAGGCACTGGCGGGCTATTCGCTTGGACGGGCTGATCTGGTGCGCCGTGCGATGTCGAAGAAAAAGGCATCCGTCATGGAAAAGGAGCGCCAGAACTTCGTCTATGGAAACGAGGCGGAGGGCGTGCCGGGCTGTATCAAAAACGGCATTGACGAGAAGACAGCGAACAAGATCTATGATGAGATGATCGACTTCGCGAAATACGCCTTCAACAAATCCCATGCGGCGGCGTACGCGTTCGTATCGTACCAGACGGCATGGCTGAAATACTATTACCCGGTTGAGTTCATGGCGGCTCTGATGACCTCCTGCATCGATAACCCGGGAAAAGTCGCAGAGTATATCTTGAGTTCCCGCCAGATGGGCATTTCCATTCTGCCGCCGGACATCAACCGAAGCGAAGGAAAATTCACGGTAGACGGCCAGGCGATCCGCTATGGCATGGCGGCGGTCAAAGGCATCGGAAAGCCGGTCATGGAGGCGATCGTGGAGGAGCGGAGTGCAAACGGACCGTTCCGCTCGTTAAAGGATTTCGCGGAGCGTCTGAGCGGAAAAGAAGTCAACAAGCGGACCGTCGAGAACTTTATCAAGGCGGGCGCATTCGACTGCTTCGGCGTGACGAGAAAGCAGCTCATGTTCGTCTACGCCAATGTGCTCGATGATGTGGCGCGCGAGAAAAAAGATTCGTTAAGCGGCCAGATGAGTCTGTTTGACTTCGTAGACGAGACGACCAAACGGTCGTATGAAACGGTGTACCCGGATGTCGGAGAATACGAAAAGAGTGATCTTTTAGCGCTCGAAAAAGAGGTGCTCGGCATCTACGTCAGCGGTCATCCGCTCGAGGAGCAGGAGGAGTGCTGGCGGAAGAACATTTCCGCGGTAACGACAGACTTCCAGCCGGATGAGGAGACGGGTTTCCCATCCGTCACCGACGGCGCGAAAGAGATTGTCGGCGGCATTATCACGGATAAAAAAATCAAATATACAAAGAATAACAAGACAATGGCATTTCTCACACTCGAGGACCTCGTCGGCAGTATGGAAATCGTCGTATTCCCGCGCGATTACGAGAAAAACGCAGCGATGATGCAGACCGATGCGCGTGTCTTCATCCAGGGCCGTGTTTCCGCGGAGGATGATAAGCCGAGCAAGCTGATCTGCGAGAAAATTTTCCCGTTTGCAGGCATCCCGAAAGAGCTCTGGATCCAGTTCCCGGACAAGGAAACGTACGAGAGAGAAGTGGCGGATCTGTACCAGATGCTGCATGAATCCGACGGCAAGGACAGCGTGATTCTCTACATCAAATCGATCAAAGCGATGAAAAAACTGCCGCCGAGCCGCAATGTGCAGGCAGATGCCCGTCTGGTGGCGTCACTTCAGGCAAAATTCGGTACCGGAAACGTGAAAGTTGTAGAAAAGAGTATTGAAAAAAGGGCCTGAATGCTTTAAAATAAAACTGTGTGTGATTAATAAATAAAACTACTCGTTTATTAATGTGTGTGATGAGATGGAGGAATTCATATGGCAACGACTAACAAGGTAAAGACAATCGGAGTGCTTACCAGCGGTGGTGATGCACCAGGTATGAACGCAGCGATCCGTGCAGCCGTAAGAAGAGGTCTGCAGAAGGGCGTTCAGATGAAAGGTATCCTGAAAGGCTACGACGGACTGATGAACGAAGAAATCATCGACATGACAGCCCGCGATGTATCCGACACCATCGAGCGCGGAGGTACTATCCTTTATACAGCCCGCTGCGCAGAGATGCGTACACCGGAAGGCCAGAAACGTGCTGCAGATGTCTGCAGAAAACACGGCATCGACGGACTGGTAGTTATCGGCGGAGACGGATCTTTTGCAGGAGCGCAGAAACTGGCAGCTCTTGGAATTAACACCGTAGGTGTACCGGGAACCATCGACCTGGATATCGCCTGCACAGAATATACCATCGGTTTTGATACCGCGGTAAACACTGCAATGGAAGCCATTGATAAAGTAAGAGATACTTCCACTTCCCATGAGAGATGCTCGATCATCGAGGTTATGGGACGTAATGCCGGATACATCGCTCTGTGGTGCGGTATCGCAAACGGCGCAGAGGATATCCTGCTTCCGGAGAAATACGATTACGATGAGCAGAAGATCATCAACAACATCATCGAGAACCGTAGAAAAGGCAAAAAACATCATATCATCGTAAATGCTGAGGGCATCGGCCATTCCACCAGCATGGCGCGCAGAATCGAAGCTGCAACCGGCATCGAGACCCGTGCAACGATCCTTGGACATATGCAGCGTGGAGGAAGCCCGACATGTAAAGACCGTGTATATGCGTCCATCATGGGTGCTTACGCAGTTGACCTTCTTCTGGAAGGCAAAACAGACCGCGTTGTTGCATACAAGAACGGTGAGTATGTAGATTACGATATCGATGAGGCACTGTCCATGACAAAGACTCTGCCGGAATATCAGTGGGAGATCGCAAGAGCTCTTTCTTATAACTATACGAAATAAAAAAGTATCACGAAACAGACTGTTTTTAGCAAGCAGTCTGTTTCATTGGTATAATAGCGGGAATAAAAATGTTTCCGCGGACGGAATAGAGAGACAAAATAAAAAAACAGGAGGAACTTAACAATGGTTACCTGGAACAATCTTGATAAACTGGCTTCTTTTGAGGAGCTGAAAAAAGTGGAGCGTGTCAATCTTGCCGAGGTGATGTCCGGCGAAAACGGAGCAGAGCGCGTAAAATCTTACAGCGTTCCGATGGCAGAAGGACTTGTTTATAACTACGCAGCAAAACAGGTGAATGAGGATGTCCTTGCAGCACTCGTAAAACTGGCAGAAGAGGCACAGCTTTCTGAAAAATTTGAGGAGCTTTACAACGGTGCTGTCATCAACACCGGAGAGAACCGTCTCGTGCTTCATCAGCTGACCCGCGGCCAGCTCGGAAACACCGTTACGGCAGACGGCGTAGACAAACGTGCTTTCTACGTAGAGCAGCAGAACCGCATCGCAGAGTTCGCGAACAAAGTACATGCAGGTGAGATCACCAACGCAGCAGGTGAAAAATTCACCACCGTTGTGCAGATCGGTATCGGCGGAAGCGACCTTGGCCCGCGTGCGATGTATCTGGCTCTGGAAAACTGGGCAAAGAAAGAACGGCTGCTTCAAAATGGAAGCAAAATTCATCAGCAACGTTGACCCGGATGACGCAGCAGCTGTTCTGAATTCGATCGACGTAGCACATTCCATCTTCGTTCTGGTTTCCAAGTCCGGAACCACTCTGGAGACCCTGACCAATGAGTCCTTCGTAAAAGATGCGTTAAAGAACGCAGGCCTGGATGCCTCCAAACACATGATCGCCGTAACCAGTGAGACTTCTCCGCTGGCAAAGAGCGACGACTATCTGGCAGCATTCTTCATGGATGACTACATCGGAGGCCGTTATTCTTCCACATCCGCAGTCGGCGGCGCTGTTCTGTCCCTGGCTTTCGGACCGGAAGTATTCGCAGCATTCCTCGAGGGCGCTGCAGCAGAAGATAAACTTTCTGCAAACAAAGACGTATTACAGAACCCGGAGATGCTCGATGCGCTGATCGGTGTTTACGAGAGAAACGTTCTTGGCTATCCAAGCACTGCAGTTCTTCCGTACTCCCAGGCACTGAACCGTTTCCCGGCTCACTTACAGCAGGTAGATATGGAGTCCAACGGTAAATCGGTCAACCGCTTCGGCGAGCCGGTCAATTACCCGACCGGTCCGGTTCTCTTCGGCGAGCCAGGTACCAACGGACAGCATTCCTTCTATCAGCTGCTGCATCAGGGAACTGATATCGTTCCGCTGCAGTTTGTAGGCTTCCGCAATAACCAGATGGAGACCGATGTCGACATCCAGGGCAGCACCAGCCAGCAGAAACTCTGCGCAAACGTAGCAGCTCAGATCGTGGCATTTGCCTGCGGTAAAGCAGATGAGAATAAAAACAAAAACTTCGAAGGCGGCCGTCCGTCCAGCATCATCATCGGAGATCAGGTAAATCCGAAGACGCTGGGAGCACTGCTTGCACACTTCGAGAATAAAGTCATGTTCCAGGGCTTCTTATGGAACGTGAACAGCTTCGACCAGGAAGGCGTACAGCTGGGCAAGGTCCTTGCAAAACGCGTTCTGGCCCATGAGACGGACGGCGCGCTGAAGGCATTCAGTGATCTGCTCAACATCTAAGAAGTTTAAATCAGAAAATTTAAGATATGAAAAGGCGGCATACCGGATTTTCTTTCTGAAAGTTTCAGGGGGAAAACGGTATGCCGCCTTTTTTATTACTATATTATGGGGTTATCCCAGCTTCGCCGGAAGCGACGAGGACACTGTGGACTGATGCTCCTGCCGGAACTGCCGCGGGGTGATCTGATACCGTTTTTTGAACGTACGGATCAGGTGGCTGCAGTCTGCAAAGCCGGTCTCGGTGGCAATAAAGTTCAGGTCATAATCGGTAAAGAGGAGCAGGTTCTCGACCTTGTTCAAACGGATAAATTCGATATACTGCTTGCAGCTCTGCCCATAGTGTTTTAAAAACAGCTTGGCAAAGTACGAATAGCTCATATTGTATTTATGCGCCAGCTCTTCGATGTTGATATTCTCCTGTGAATGACGGTCGATGTAGACGAGAATGTCCTGCATACTTTTCTCTTCACTTTCGGAGATGGTTTCGAGATCAAAACAGATTCCCTGGCAGTGCCACGTCCGCAGAAGGCGCAGGAACAGTGTCGAAAACAGCGAATAAATATACGCGTCGTAGCCGTACTGTTTCGCATGGGATTCTTTTTCAATGGTTGTGAAAAAATCGTTCAGGTCGAGCCCCGGAAGATCTGCCTGCGTAAAGAGCAGGGAAGGATGCGTCATGGAGGCAACCTTATGGAACGCAAAGCTCAGGTTCGGAAGATAGCTTCCGGTGAGATGAATCCGGTTCAGATTGAATTTTACGCAGAAAAAGCGAAACGGTTTGTCATGATCCGCGGCAAGCGCATGGACTGCCTGCGGCGGAAAAAGGATGAAAGAGCCGGCCTCCATCGGATAGACAACATCGTTGCAGCTCACAAGGAGCGAGCCTTCCTGCAGATAAAGTACTTCAGTAAAATAGTGCCAGTGTGATACCACCGGCATGGAAAAGGTTTCCGAGCTGCAGGAAAATGCCTCGATCGGTGAGCGCAGGATATCACTGTATTCAAATAGATTTTTCAAAAGTAAATTTCTCCTGTTCCGGTTAAAAAGTTCTGCAAAAAATTACGAGGATTATTCAAAAGAATCATGCATGAAGATAGAAACGTTCTATTTTTATACAGTCGCATTATATCATAATGAAATGAAAATTGATACAATGGCGAAAGCATTTGAAAGAGAAAAATGCAGAAACCTTTTGATTTTCAGAAGATAAGGGGGGATATGAAAAAATGAAAAGCAGCACAAAACCATTCCCGAAAACCAAAATCCAATGGCTGTGGGAAAACATGGAAGGAAAGCGTGCGCTGTATCTGATCGGCATGATCGGAACGGTATTATATAACGTTCTGCAGCTTACGATTCCATATTTTTCGGGAAAAATTGTTGACCTGTTTCTGACAGGTGAAAATGCAGTGCAGAATCTGCAGACACACCGGGATCTGTTTTACCGCCTGCTGATTGCGATGATTGGCTTCACGTTTCTGCGTGTCGTTATTGTCTACGGCAGCTGTATGATTTACGAGCACGTATCACAGAGCGTCCTGTACCGGGTGCGGAATTACCTGTATGACAAAATCCAGCGGCAGGATATGACGTTTTACAGCACGTACCGTACCGGCGATCTGATGACGCGTCTGACCGGAGACCTCGATGCCGTCCGCCATATGGTCGCATGGGTCATCCGAATGGTGATTGAGTCGTTTTCCCTGTTCGCGGCAGCGGCCATTTTCTTCCTGTACACGAACTGGAAGCTGGCGCTCTGCATACTTGTGATTTCGCCGTTTGTATTCTGGATCATCTACCTGTTCCGCAACCGTGTTGCCCCGATGCATGCGGCACTGCGTGAAAAGCTGGCACAGATGAATACGTGTGCGCAGGAGAATATCTCCGGAAACCGCGTCGTCAAGGCGTTTGCAAGAGAAGAGTACGAGATCGAGAAATTCGACCGCGCTAATACCGATTACGCGGAGACAAACAAAGCAACCGCGATGGTATGGCTGAAATTCTTCCCGTTTGTCGAGAGTATCGCTAACCTGATGCCGGTTGTCCTGCTGGCAGTCGGCGGTGTCTTTATGATTAAGGGCCAGCTGACCATGGGTGATTATGTGGCATTCTCCGGCCTCATCTGGGCAATCGCAAACCCGATGCGCCAGATGGGAAATATCATGAACGAGTTCCAGCGGTTCTCGGCGGCTTCAAAAAAAGTCATGGAGCTGTATTACTCCGAGGCGAAGATCAAGGACGAGGAAAATGCAGTGGCACACCCGGAACGCTTCGAGGGAAAAATCGAGTTCGACGACGTTTCGTTCCAGTATGAGGACGGTGATCTGCCGGTTCTGCATAACATTTCGTTTACGGTTAACCCGAATGAGACCGTGGCGATCATGGGAGAGACGGGATGCGGAAAGACATCCCTCATCAACCTGATTCCGCGTTTCTACGAGCCGACAGAAGGCCAGATCCGCATCGACGGTATTCCGGTGGAAGATCTGAAGCTGTATGACCTCCGGAAACACATCGGACTTGCGACGCAGGATGTCCTGCTGTATTCTGATACGATCGAGGGCAACATTGCTTACGGCGATGACTCGATCAAGATGAATGAGGTCATTAAATTTGCAAAATATTCTGCCGCGGCAGACTTTATTTCGAAGATGCCGGAGGGCTATGACACTCTGGTCGGTGAGCGCGGCGTCGGTCTTTCAGGCGGCCAGAAGCAGAGAATTTCCCTGGCGAGAGCGCTGGCCATCCGTCCGTCGATCCTGATTCTTGACGACACGACATCGGCCGTCGATATGGAGACGGAAAAACAGATCCAGCATTCCTTACGAGAACTGGATTTCCCGTGCACGAAAGTTATCATCGCGCAGCGAATCTCCACCACAAAGACGGCGGACAAAATTATCGTGCTGCAGAACGGTTACATCAAGGAGATGGGAACGCACGAGGAGCTGATGGAAAAGAAGGGCTATTACTACGAACTGGTGAAACTGCAGACCGGTGTGGATGAACTGTAGGAGGGGGAAGCAATGGCAAAAAATACATACAAGCAGGATGAAGTGCTCGAAGAACCTTTTGACATCAGACACTTACTCCGGGCATCATCTTATATTAAAAAATACGCGGGCCGGATGGTTGTGGCGATTCTCTTAAGCGGCATCGGCGGCGCGTTCGGCTACGTTGCGCCGATGATTATCCAGCGGACACTGGACCTTGCGATTCCGGACAAAAACGAGAAACTTCTGTTTTCTCTGGTCGGAATGCTCGTCGGCATCTACGTCGTCAGCGTCATTTTCACGACGATCCGAAGCCGTATCATGGTGGATGTCAGCCAGAATATCATCTACGATATCCGAAAAGATCTGTTTGAGCATCTGCAGGAGCTGCCGTTCCAGTATTACGACGACCGCCCGCACGGCAAAATTCTGATCCGTGTGGTCAACTACGTCAACTCGGTATCGGATATGCTTTCGAATGGACTGATCAACATTGTGCTGGAGTGTTTCAATCTGCTGTTCATCGTCATTTTCATGTTCCTGGTCGATGTGCAGATGGCGCTCGTCGTTCTCTGCGGCGTGCCGGTGCTGTGCGTGTTCATGGTCTGGATCAAGAATAAACAGAGACGGGCATGGCAGGCAGTTTCAAATAAGAACTCGAACCTGAATGCGTATCTGCAGGAAAATATCGTCGGAGCCCGCATTACGCAGATCTTTGCGAGAGAGGATGAAAATGCGGAGATTTTCAAAGATCTTTCACAGGACTGCCGCAGAACGTGGAACACGGCGGTACGCTATTCCAACCTGGTATGGCCGGGCATCGATTCCATTTCCGTCTGCGTGCGCGCGGCGATCTTCTTAGCAGGCCTTGTGCTGTTCGGACAGGGCAGCAAATCACTCGGTACCATTGTGGCGATTTCCAGCTACGCATCGTACTTCTGGCAGCCGATCATGAACCTTGGAAATATCTTCAACAACTTTATCAACAATATCGCTTACCTGGAGCGTATCTTCGAGACAATGGACGAGCCGGTAACGGTAAAAGATGCGGAGAACGCCGTAAAAATGCCGGAGATCCGCGGTGAGGTGACGTTTGACCATGTCAACTTCTCGTACGATGAATCGAAGCAGATTTTAAAAGACGTTTCGTTTACGGTAAAACCGGGTGAGAGTGTGGCGCTTGTCGGACCGACGGGAGCCGGAAAGAGTACGATTGTCAATCTGATCTCCCGGTTCTACAATGTCAACGGCGGCCGCGTCCTGATCGACGGCCAGGACATCTCACAGGTGACAATTCATTCGCTGCGTGAACAGATGGGTATTATGATGCAGGACAGCTTTATTTTCTCGGGAGACATCGAGGATAACATCCGCTACGGAAAGCTGGATGCGACACGGGAAGAGATCGTGAAGGCAAGCAGAACCGTCTGCGCGGATGAGTTCATCAGCAAAATGCCGGACGGCTACCAGACAGAGGTGCGCGAGCGCGGTTCCATGCTGAGCCAGGGCCAGAAACAGCTGATCTCGTTTGCCAGAACACTGCTTTCCGATCCGGCAATCCTGATTCTCGATGAGGCGACCTCAAGCATCGACGTACAGACCGAGAAAGCACTGCAGACAGGTCTTAACGCGATGCTGAAGGGCAGAACATCGTTCATTATCGCCCACCGTCTGTCCACGATCCGCAACTGCGATAAGATCATGTATATCGACAACGGCGGCATCATGGAGAGCGGAACGCACGACGAACTGATGGCAAAGAAGGGATATTACTACAAACTGTATACGGCACAGCTCGACGAAGTACAGAAAGCGGGCTGACCCATACTTCAGGATGATAAAAAAGGCTTCTGCCGGCGGATGAAAATCCGGGGCAGAAGCCTTTTGAAATTGCGTGATATTTTATTTTCCGGAGAAGTATTTCTCTTTGATGATCTCAACCGGCATATCCTCGCCAGTCCACAGTTTGAAGGAAGCAGCTCCCTGGTATAACAGCATGTACATACCGTTTCCGGTCTTGCATCCAGCCTCTTTTGCCTCACGCAGCAGGCGGGTTTCCTGCGGATTGTAGATCACATCGAAAACGAAGAGGTCTTTGTGGAACATCGTTGTGTCGGTGATGATGGTGTTCTCGGTTTTTGGAGCCATTCCGACGGAAGTTCCATTGACAAGAATGGCGCTGTCTGCGATGGATGCGCGAAGGACTTCCGGATCGGAGAAGTCGTGCAGGGTAACCTTGCAGGAAGTACGCTCATTGAGTTTTGCAACGATTTCCTCGGCTCTTCCGAAGAAATTGTCTCTGACGTTGAATACATTGATCTCAGCTACGCCGTCGAGGGCTGCCTGTACCAGGATTGCAGTAGCAGCGCCGCCGGCACCGAGCAGAGTCATCTTTTTGCCGATGATGTCTACGCCGTTTTCTGCAACTGCTCTCATGAAGCCGACACCGTCGGTGGTGTAAGCGGTGAGAACGCCGTTGTCGTTGACGATGGTATTACATGCGCCGGAGATCTCCGAAGCAGGAGAAACCTTGTCTGCCAATTTGCACATGATATTTTTGCCAGGCATGGTGATGTTCCAGCCTCTTGCACCCATGGTGCGGAGTCCTTCGACTGCCTGCGGCATTTTGTCTTCCGGTACATCAAAGGCAAGGTAGCTATAATCAAGGCCGAGCTGGTCGCATGCTTCGTTGTGCATTTCTGGAGAAACACTGTGTGCAACCGGGCTTCCGAGTAAGCATAATAATCCGGTGTGTCCTGTGATGTGTTTTGACATAATTTGAAATCCTCTCTCTCCTCGTATTTCAGCATGATGATAAATCGTGCTGTAGCACTTTAAACTGCTACTATATGAAGTGAATTATACTCCAGATGCCGAAAGAAAGCAAGAAAAAAAGAGGAAATGACGCAAAGTTCATTTCCTCTTTTCGTGTTGGTTTTTGATTAAGGTTTAAGATGGAAAAGATTCGCCCGGAAATCAGATTCCAAGTTTCTCTTTCATGTAGTCAACCGGAGTATCTTTTCCGGTGTACAGCTTGATTGCGATGAGTGCCTGGAACAGCATCATGCCCATGCCGTTGAATACTTTCTCGCATCCTGCTTCTTTTGCCTGTTTCATCATAACGGTTTCGCGCGGAGCGTAAACGGTATCCGTTACGATGAGATCTTTTTTAAAGAAGGAAGGATCAGGAATGTTGGAAAGGTCTTCGAGTGGATGCATTCCTACGCCGGTAGCATCGCAGAACAGGTCAGCTGCGTGCATTTTTTCTTTCAGGAGATCTTTGTCTGCCAGGTCGTTCATGGTAGCCTTGCAGTTGGTGTTCTTGTTGATCAGATCAACAATTTCCTCTCCACGGCTGTAGAATTTGTCTTTGATGTTGAAGATTTCAATTTCTGCAACTCCATCCAGAGCACCGCGCACTGCAATTGCAGTAGCAGCACCGCCGGTTCCGATCAGGACCATCTTCATTCCCTTGAAATCGATGCCCTCTTCGGTCAGTGCCTGCCAGTATCCCATACCATCGGTGTTGTAGCCTTTCAGTTTTCCGGTTACCTGACCGTTTTCGTCGCGGAGGTTGACTACGGTATTGATAGCGCCGCATAACTTAGCTGCTTCATCTACTTCGTCCAGATATTTGTGAACAACAGTTTTGTTCGGCATGGAGATATTGGAACCGAGCATTTTCAGCGCGCGGATACTCTGCACAGCATCTTTTAAAGAATCGTTATCAACTTCGAAAGCAAGCTGAATGACGTCATCTCCGTTTTTGTCGTATGCAAGGTTGTGGGTTGTCGGAGACTGGGTGTGACGGATCGGGTAAGCCATTAATCCAACTAATTCGGTATGTCCTGTAATATTTGGCATGATATTTTCCTCTTTTCTGTTTTTTTATATTGTGTAAGAAAGTGATTCAGTGATTACTCAAGCGGCTCCAGATGCAGGTAGCCCTGGGACTCCAGTACATTCAGGATCGCGCGGCCTTCCATGGTACCTTCCATGATGCGGCGTGCGCGGACGGAATCGCCGATGGTATAAATATAAGTATGGGTATCAGCGAATGCTTCCTGAAGCTCCGGCAGAATCGGGTTATTGGAGCGCATTCCAAGACAGTTGAATCCGTAATCGAAGGTGAGATCCTGGATGGTTCCGTCCGGAAGCTTTACAGTGAATGCGTTTTCTTTTACTTCCTGAAGAGCAGTGTTGACATATTCTTTTACACCGTATTTGTCGTGTGTTTCACGCATGGAGCATTTGGTGATCGGGTCTGCAAGCATACCGATCTGCGGCAGCATATCGATGATGGTACACTCGGCGCCTCTCGGTGCAAAGTATTCAATAACGTCAAGTCCTACGGAACCGCCGCCGACTACAACGACTTTCTTGCCCTGACAGGCTTCTTCCGGATATTTTCCGGCGTTTACATTGTTGATCATACCAAAGATGGTATTTACGTTTCCGGCATCGATGTTCTCTTTGAGACCTTTGATCGGCGGAACAAGCGGTACAGAACCTGTTGCGTTTACAATGATGTCCGGTTTGAACTGTTTGATCTTATCCACCGTAGCTTCGGTGTTGAGGAAAATATACAGGTTTTTCAGTCTGGCGGCTCTTGCCTCAAGGTATTTCGGGAAGTCTTTCATACGGGTCTTGCTTGGAAGATCGGAGATGAAAGTGGAAAGACCGCCGATGTGATCGTTTTTCTCAAGTACGAAAACGTTGCATCCGACTTCTGCTGCGGTGCAGGCTGCTTCCATACCGGCAGTACCGGCGCCGACAACAACAACGTTACAGTTTTTATTTACTTTCAGTGCTTTGTAAATATCGCCTTCCGGAACAGCCGGGTTTACGGTACAACGGATCGGGCGGTTGACGCCGATACGGTTTCCGGCACATCCAACGTTACAGGAGATACATTTCCGAAGAAGATCTTCCTCGCCGTTCTCAACTTTTTTCACCCAGTTCGGCTCAGCGATCAGGCCGCGTCCCATTCCGACGATATCTACATCGCCGCTCTCGAGAACTTTTTCAACGACCTTCGGGTCACGGTAGTTACCAGCATTGATCACAGGCTTTTTGAATTTATCTTTTACGGCTCTTGCCATGTAGGAACGCCATCCGTCCGGCAGGAAGTTGGAATCGATCTGATACTGCAGGGATGGGTTGAGGCCGCAGGATACGTCGTACATATCTACGAATTCATCCAGGTACTTCAGGTATTCCAGGGTATCTTCCAGGGTGTTTCCACCTGGAACACGCTCCTCGGCAGAGATACGAACGATGATCGGAAACCACGGTCCGACGTTTTTGCGTACTTCTTCGAGTACCATGCGCGGGAAGCGCAGACGGTTTTCTACGGAACCACCGAATTCATCGGTTCTTTTATTGTAATACGGGGAGATGAACTGGCTTATCAGGTAGGAATGGCCGCAGTGGATTTCAATGGCATCAAAGCCGATGGCCTGCACACGTTTTGCAGCCTCGCCGTATTTTTTCACGGTTGTCATGATTTCTTCTTTTGTCATCGGGCGAGGGGTTTCTCCGCCGGCTTTTGTCGGGATGTTGGAAGAAGAAACGGTTTCCATACCGGTTCTTGCGGAAGATGCGGAAGCTCCGGCGTGGTTGATCTGAATTGCTACGGTGGCACCGTTTTTATGAAGGTTTTCGACTAACTGATAGTAGCGCGGCATAAAGCTGTCGTGGTCGATACGGATCTGGCTGGTTCCGTTGGAACCGACCGGGTACTCGATGTTGGCGTTCTCCAGAATAATAAGACCAACGCCGCCTTTTGCGCGGAGAGAGTAATAATTCATATGACGGTTACTCATCTCACCGCTTGTCTCACCGTAGTTGGTTCCCATCGGGGTCATTGCAATACGGTTTTTAATCGTTGTTCGTTTGATGGTAATTGGCTCGAAAATTTTTGGGTAAGCACTCTTCATGAAAATTTCTCCTTATTCATTACATGAGCGGTAATCCTCTGTTTGTGACAAATCCATCATAACTCTTTCGACTAAAAATTAACAATATCTTTCAGATAAACTTTTGATACGTTTTCGCTATCGTTTCTGGACTCTTCGATAATGTCAGCGTGCTGTTTCATGTATTCGGTAAACCGTTCGACAGCCGGAAGCCGGTAGCGGTTCTTCATCCAGAACATAAAAGTCTGATGATAAATCTCGAGACCTTTCAGTGTGTGGATGCGGATACCGTCTGCCTGTTCCAGAATATCAGTTCGCGGCATGAGCGCGATGCCGAAGTTTTCGCGTACCAGTGCCACAATCGAATATTCATCCGGGCATTCCATGATAATATTCGGATGAAGCTGATATTTGCGGTAGAGATGACCGGTGTAGGCCCCCATCCAGGATGCGCGGTCGTAGCCGATCACCGGATAACGGGTAAGCTTTACAAGCGGAACCTCCGGTTCAGCGGCAATCGGATGCTGTTCCGGGGACACGATGACAAGCGGCTGCTGGATCAACGGAAAAAACTCCATGTCGTCGCGCTTTAAAAAGCCGCCAAACCCAAGATCGAGTTCGCCGGATTTCACCTTCTGTGCAATGGCCGGGGTATGGTTCTGCCAGAAGCTAAAGGCAACATTTTTGTTTTCTTCTTTGTCCAGAAAGGTGCGGACATTGTGCGGAATATAATGTCCGGCAAGTGGAAAAATATAACCGATGTTGATTTTTCCGCCACCGGAGGCGAGCTCTTTCATCTTGCCTGCCGCAATGTCACAGTCGCCTGCGATCCGGTCTGCATGCTCCAGGAAAAGACGGCCGGCATTGGTAAGGACAACACCGCGCCCTTTCTTTTCAAACAGCGTGATTCCAAGCTCACTTTCAAGGGCGGCCATCGAACGGCTCAGGGATGGCTGGGAAATATAAAGCTCCTCTGCCGCCTGGTGATAATTTTCCAGCCGGGCGACCTTTCGGAAATAGAGAATCTGATTCAGTGTCATGTGGTTTTTCCTCCTGAAAAAATGGTTCCGTAAGAAAGTCTTTGCTTCCTCTTATTATGATAACTCAAGTATACCATATCAATGCATTCAATGCATTGATTTTTTCCTTTAAAAGCATTAGACCGCACACACTTTCACTGTTAAAATAAAGGCAAATGTTATTTTTTTAACATTCACGAAACTGGTAATCTGTTGTTTGTGACAAAACAAAAGGATGAACCGAACAGAGGAAAAAGACAATTTGACCTCAACACATGATCTATTTAAAAAGGAGAGAAACCATGAACAAGAAATACCTGCCAAGTGCATTAATTTTGTACTTGAACTACTTTATCCACGGTGTTGGATGCTCTATTCTGGGCCAGGCAGTCATCAAAGAGGCTCTGGCAGCAGCATGGGGAGTGGAAGCAATGGCAATTACCGCAATTTCCGCAGCACTCGGTCTTGGCCGTCTGATCGCACTGCCATTTGCAGGTCCTCTGTCCGACAAGCTCGGACGTCGCATTTCCACCGCAATCGGAAGTGCTTCTTATGCAATTTATCTGATCGGCCTTGCCCTTGCATTTAATGCAGGAACACACGGTGGTTATACCATCGCTTACGTATGCGCCATTATCGGCGGTATCGCAAACTCCTTTCTGGATACCGGTATTTACCCGGCAGTATCCGAAATTATTTACAAAGCTCCTGGCGTTGCTACTATGGGAATCAAATTCTTCATCGCAATCGCACAGATGCTGCTTCCATTTGTTCTTGGTGTAGCGGTTACTTCTACCGCAGCCGGATTTACCTCCTACAATCCGTTATTCTATGGATGCGGAATTGCGTATATCGTACTTTTTGTACTGGTATTCCTGTTCCCGCTGCCAGATGCTGACCAGAAAGCATCCGGCAAAAAAGAGGGTCTGATCGACAGTCTGAAGCATACCCATTTTTCTTTCGAGTCCATCGCCATGATCCTGATCGGATTCACCTGCACCGGTACCTTCCAGCTGTGGCTGAACTGCGCGCAGAACTTTGCAAAAGAAAATGTAGGCTGGGCGAATCCGTCCATCATGCAGACCTACTATTCTGCAGGAACCATGCTGGCACTCGTTGTAACCGCATTCCTGACCAGAAAAATCAAAGACGTTCGTTTCATCGTTGTTTATCCGGCTATCTGCCTTGTAACCATGATCGCTGTCCTGATGGGACAGAGCAAACCGCTGATGATCGCCGGTGCATTTATCATCGGATGGGCAGGCGCAGGCGGACTGCTTCAGATCGCAACTTCCGTTTGCAACATGCTGTTCCCGAAAATCAAAGGAACCGTAACCGCACTGGTTATGATCGCATCTTCTCTCTGCAACTACACCATCCTGACCGCAGCATCTAAAATGCAGCCGTCCGGCGTTATGACCATGAATATCGTTTTGACCGCAGTTGGTGTTGCACTTGGACTGTTTGTAAACATCCGCTATAAAAAAATGGTTGAACTTGCACAGCAGGACAATTAAAATGAGGTTAAGGATTGCGGAAGTACGAAGTACGAAGTACCAAGGAATCCGGACGTGAAAAAGAAAAGCCTGCAAAGAAAAGTCAGGGTTAAATTGAAGAAAGAAGGAAAAACACATGAATACAGTAAAAGTTCGTGATATTGAAATCGGTGCCGGCGCACCGAAAATCATCGTTCCGATCGTAGGTGTTACCAAAAACGATATCATCGAAGAAGCAAAAACCTTCCATTCGATTCCGGTTGATGTTGTAGAATGGCGTGTAGACTGGTTTGAAGGCGTATTCGACTTTGCGCAGGTAGAGGACGTGTTAAAAGACCTCCGCGAAGCACTCGGCAATATTTCGCTTCTGATGACGTTCCGTACCTCCAAAGAAGGCGGCGAAAAAGCTATCGAGCCGGCAGCCTATGCGGAGTTGAACATCAAAGCAGCACAGACCGGATATGTAGATCTGATCGACGTTGAAATTTTTACCGGAGACGAGATCGTAAAAAAAATCATCGATGGTGCACACGCAGCAGGTGTAAAGGTCATCGCTTCCAACCATGATTTCTTCAAAACTCCTGCAAAAGCAGACATCATCTATAGATTACGCAAGATGCAGGATATGAACGCAGATATTCCGAAGATTGCTGTTATGCCGCAGAACAGGAAAGACGTTCTGACCCTGCTTGCGGCAACAGAGGAAATGGCCACCAATTATGCGGACAGACCGATCATCACCATGTCTATGGCAGGCACCGGTGTAATCAGTCGTCTCTGCGGTGAGGTGTTTGGCTCTTCCATGACCTTCGGCGCGGCGAAGAAAGCATCCGCACCGGGTCAGATGGGTGTGAATGATCTGAGCACCGTTCTGGATCTGCTTCACAAAGCCATGTAACCGTTTTTTCTTTATGGGACACCGGTATTTTTAGCTTTGCTGTTGATGCCGATGTCCCTTTTGTATTATTGTTCTGTTATAAATTTAACGGAGGTATGCCTTTTATGAAGAGAGTATTTCACTGGCTGGATGAAAACTTGGAAGAATTTCTTCTTGTGATCGGTCTGATCGCCATGACGCTGATCATGGGAATTCAGGTTTTCTGCCGCTACGTCCTTGGCATGTCGCTGTCGTGGTCGGAAGAGCTGACCAGATATATTTTTATCTGGTGCGGTTTTTTAAGCGTCAGCTACTGCAGCAAAAAATGCCTTTCCATCAAGATCGAGCAGTTTGTTGCGATTTTCCCGCGGAGAGGAAAAGCCATCTTCAAAATTGTGAATCATACATTTGAACTGATTTTTTTCATCTATATGATTCCGTTTGCTTTTTCTTATATGATGTCGTCAGTTAAAAGCGGCCAGCTTTCCCCGGCCTGCAAAATCCCGATGTACTTTATCCAGGCAGCACCGCTTGTCTCCTTTGTACTGGTTGCATTCCGTGTTTTGCAGCGGTGGATGATCGAGTTCCGTGTGGCACGCGGTGAGAACGTTTTCGACCCGGCGCATCCGGAGCGAAATACGCCGGAATCCTTCATCGAGGCAAATGCCGGAGCAGATAACACCACAGAAAATGCTCTGAACGCGGGTATCGACAACCGCATTCATACGATTAAAAATTCAAACGAGGAGGAACGCTAATGCCAGTCGTAGTATTATTTCTGATTTTTGTTGCATTGCTGGTCATCGCTGTTCCGGTATCGATTACCCTTGGAATCACATCTGTGCTTCCGTCGGTGTTTGACCCGTCTTTTACGGTAGGAGCCAAATATCTGATCCGTGCCATGTTCGGAGGACTCGATTCCTTCCCTCTGCTGGCAGTTCCGATGTTCGTCCTCTCCGGTATCATCATGGCTAAGGGAGGCATCTCCAAAAAACTGTTTGATGTCTTTGCCTATTTTCTCGGAAAATTCACCGCAGGTATGCCGTGCGCGGTTATCGTCACCTGCCTTTTTTACGGTGCGATTTCCGGTTCCGCTCCGGCGACCGTTGCCGCTGTCGGAAGCATGACAATCCCGATTCTGACTACCCTTGGTTATGATCTGACATTCTCCACAGCGATTGTGGCAGTTGCCGGCGGCCTTGGCGTTATCATTCCCCCGAGTATTCCGTTCATCATGTACGGTATGGCTTCCGGCGCTTCGGTCAGTGACCTGTTCCTTGCCGGAATTGTACCGGGTCTGATGATCGGTCTGCTGCTGATGGTTTATGCCGTTTATCACTGCAAACGGTATGGGGAGGACAAAGAGAAGATCCATGCAGAAGTCAAAGTGCTGCATGACAAAGGCCTGCTTCGCGTTTTAAAAGAGAGCTTTTTTGCACTGCTCAGTCCGGTGATCATCCTTGGCTGTATCTACAGCGGTGTCGCTTCCCCGACTGAGGCGGCTGTTATCTCCGTATTCTATGCATTGATCATCAGCCTTTTTGTGTACAGGAGTATCCGCATCTGCGACATCTGGTCCATTCTGGTTGAGGCGATTCGTACCTTCACCCCGATCCTGTTTATTCTGGCGGCATCGACGGCATTTTCCCGTGTGCTGACGCTGATGCAGGTACCGCAGACGGTCAGCGAGTTTATCCTGAACAACTTCCACAGCCCGGTTGCGATCCTTCTGATCATCAATGTATTCCTGCTGATTGTGGGAATGGTGATGGATACCACACCGGCAATCCTGATTCTGACCCCGATCCTGCTGCCGATCGTACAGGCAATCGGTATGGATCCGATTCAGTTTGGTGTGATCATGGTTGTCAACCTGGCGATCGGCTTCGTAACACCGCCGATCGGCGTCAACCTGTTTGTGGCAAGCTCCCTGACCGAGGTTCCGGTCATGCAGATCGCAAAGAAGGCTATGCCGATGATCGGTTTCTTCCTTGCGGCACTGCTGCTGATTACGTTTATTCCGGCGATTTCGATTGGAATTTTATAGGGAGGAGCGAAGGACAATGAAAAAGATGACAAAAAAGAAAAAGCTTTTCCGAAAAGTGACGGCACTTGCCGCTGTCATTGCGCTTGGCGCATCGCTTGCCGGCTGCGGCTCTTCCGGAGAAGAGACGACACAGCGCTATTCCTGGCCGCTGGCAACGGCGAGCCCGGAGGACACGGTAACGCAGATCTTCGCTGAGAAGTTTGCGGAAGAGATTTCAGAGCTGAGCGATGGAAGGATGAAAATTCAGGTTTACGCAAACTCAACGCTCGGCGGCGACCGCGATCTGCTGGAAACGTGTGCCGACGGCGATATTCCGTTTGTCGTACAGAATACGGCACCGCAGGTTTCTTTTATGGGGGATCTTGCCGTGTTTGATTTGCCGTGTGTGTTTGATTCTCTCGATGAATGCCGTGAGAAGATTGATAATCCGGAGTTTTACGAGTTGATCAGCAATGTTTACACAGAGGGCGGCTATCACCTGCTCGGTATGGCGGATCAGGGATTTCGTGTCATGAGTACGAATAAGCCGGTTTACAGCTTTTCGGATTTCAAGGGCCAGAAGATTCGTACCATGGAGAACAGCTACCATCTGGCATTCTGGAAAGCCATCGGTGCCAATCCGACGCCGATGAGCTTCAGTGAGGTTTACATCGGCCTGCAGCAGCACACGATTGATGCGCAGGAGAACCCGTATGAGGTTATCGTTTCGAATAACCTGTATGAGCAGCAGGATTACGTAGTGGAGACGAACCATCTGCCGCATCTGATTTCCCTGATTGTCAACGACGATTTCTTCCGGGATCTGCCTGCAGACGAGCAGGAGATCATGACAGAGGCCGCAAAGATTGCGACCGAGTACGCAAGAGAGCAGTCCGATGCCCGTATCGCCGACAAGATCGCGAAAATCGAGGAGAGCGGAACGAAGATTCTGACACTCGATGGCCAGACAAGAGCTGACATCCGCGAGGCATCGAAGAGCGTGTATGAGTCGATCAAAGAGAATATTGATCCGGCGATTTACAATGCGTATATGGATGGAATTGAGTAAGAAAAGAAAATGAAATTCCCGGCTGCGGGGCACTGAAAAACAGTGTTTCGCGGCCGGATTTTTTTACACAAAATTTGCCTTGCACGGTCGAAACTGTAAGACTATAATGGGTTCAGATGGTTTTTCTAAATTTATGGGAGGCAAAAAAATGATTTTTAAACACATGGACCGGATTGTATTTGCAGGGGATTCCGTAACGGATATGGAGAGTGCACAGCCGGTGGGGGAAGGTTTATTTGAAAATGTCGGAAAGAGCTACGTCAGAATTGTTGAGAACATGCTGTCTGCATTTTACCCGGAGGTATACATTCGTGTAACAAACTCCGGTATCAGTGGAAACACAAGCCGCGACCTGCTGCAGCGGTTTGACCGCGACGTTGTTTCCCTGAACCCGGACTGGGTTTCTATCTGTATCGGTATCAACGATGTCTGGAGACAGTTCGACAGCCCGGCTATGCCGGATGTCCAGGTATCTCCGGAGGAGTACCGTTCTAACGTCGAACAGATGATTCTCTCCGTAAAAGATAACGTAAAAGGTGTTTTTCTCATGACCCCATATTATATGGAGCCAAATGCAGAGGATTGGATGAGAAAACGTATGGACACCTACGGCGCGATCTGCAGCGAGCTGGCTGAGAAATACGGCTGCCGCTTTATCGACCTGCAGGCCGTCTTCAACGATTACTTCCAGTACCGCCATTCCTCCTACATCGCCTGGGATCGAATCCATCCGAACCAGATCGGCGCTACAGTGATCGCACGGGCATTTCTGGAAAAATGCGGATTCGACTATAATCACAGACCGGAGCATGCTTGAAAAACCATTTCCGCAATCTGAAAGCGCCACTTTGCGGTATGGCTTGCCCTCATAAGGCAGACAAAAAGCGGGAATCGTTATTGGGGTCCTCGCTTTTTCTTTGTCCTGTTCTGTCTGAAAACAACGGACAGAGTCGAAAAAAGAGAAAAAGAATCGGTAAAATTTTGCTTAAATTACCAAAAATAATTGCTGTTTTGGGGCGGTTATGGTATATTGTGACTATACATACATTTATGTGGCGCTGAATGGGGACATAAGAGTGAGACATAAAAGAAAGGTAACTATTCAGAACCCCATCTCGATTCCGCTTGCGCTGCATCTCGATGTTGCTTCTCGCCATATGAAATTCCAGAAAACCGCGCATTCATGCAAGCATGATTCACGATTTTCTTCTCTTTCGCATGGCGCTGAATAGTTACAAATAAAGAATAGAACAGGAGAAAAAAAGATATGTATCTGGAAGAGTATAAGAGATGGCTGGCAGCTGATCTGGAAGACGCAGATCTGAACCCGGAGCTGGCACGGATTGAAGGAAACGATGAGGAGATCAAGGACCGTTTTGCTGTATCTCTGAAATTCGGAACCGCAGGACTTCGTGGTGTACTTGGCGCAGGAACAAACCGTATGAATATCTATGTAGTGCGTCAGGCAACACAGGGCCTTGCAAACTGGGTAAAAACACAGGGCGGAAACCAGACCGTAGCCATCAGCTATGACAGCCGTCTTAAGAGTGATGTATTTGCAAAAACAGCAGCAGGCGTTCTGGCTGCAAACGGAATCAAAGTCAGAATTTACGACGCACTGATGCCTGTACCGGCACTTTCCTTTGCAACACGTTACTATAACTGCAATGCAGGTATTATGGTAACAGCATCCCACAACCCGGCAAAATACAACGGATATAAAGCATACGGACCGGACGGATGCCAGATGACAGATGATGCTGCAGCAATCGTATACGCAGAGATTCAGAAAACCGATATCCTGACCGGCGTAAAATATATGTCGTTTGCACAGGGAGTAGAAGAGGGACTGATCCGTTTCGTCGGCGATGACTGCAAGAATGCACTGTACGAAGCCATCGAATCCCGTCAGGTTCGTCCGGGTCTCTGCAAGACAGCAGGACTGAAACTGGTTTACAGCCCGTTAAACGGATCAGGACTTGTACCGGTTACCCGTGTATTAAAAGACATCGGCATCACAGATATCACAATCGTTCCGGAGCAGGAGTATCCGAACGGATACTTCACCACCTGCAGCTATCCGAACCCGGAAATCTTTGCTGCACTGGAAAAAGGCCTGGATCTTGCAAAAGAGACCGGCGCAGACCTGATGCTGGCAACCGACCCGGATGCAGACCGCGTTGGTATCGCCATGAAATGCCCGGATGGAAGCTATGAGCTGGTAACCGGAAACGAAGTCGGCGTTCTGCTTCTCGACTACATCTGCGCAGGCCGCATCGAGAAAGGCACCATGCCGGAGAAACCAGTTGCTGTAAAATCCATCGTATCCACACCGCTGGCAGATGCTGTTGCAGAGCACTACGGCGTAGAGCTCCGCAGCGTTCTGACCGGATTCAAATGGATTGGCGATCAGATTGCAAACCTTGAGGCAGACGGCGAAGTAGACCGCTTCATCTTCGGATTCGAGGAGAGTTACGGATACCTGGCTGGCCCGTATGTAAGAGATAAAGACGCAGTCATCGGCTCCATGCTGATCTGCGAGATGGCAGCTTACTACAGAAGCATCGGAAGCTCTCTGAAACAGAGACTGGAAGAGATCTATGCTGAGTACGGCCGTTACCTGAACAAAGTAGACAGCTTCGAATTCCCGGGTCTGAGCGGAATGGACAAGATGGCCGGCATCATGGATGGCCTCAGAAAACAGCCGCTGACCGAGATCGCAGGTTCCGCTGTTGTCAAAGTAACCGATTACGAGAAACCAGAAGAGACCGGACTCCCGGCAGCAAACGTTCTGATCTACAAACTGGCAAACGGTGAAACCGTCATCGTCCGCCCGTCCGGAACAGAGCCGAAGATCAAAGTATACTACACAACACTTGGCAAGGATCTGGCAGAGGCAGAAGCTGAGAAAGAAAAACTCGCAGAGGCTTTAAAACCGATTCTGGCATAAAGAAAACAAAAAAGAATAGAAGGGCGTGGCTTCGGCTGCGCCCTTTTTCGAACCTGAATTTTTTTTCGAAAAGTGTAAGATTTTCTGCAGAACAGCGTGATGATAGATGAAAGGGGGAAGTTCCATATGGAAGATGAAAGAATTGTCCTGCTGTATTGGGACAGAGATGAAGCTGCGATCAGCGAATCCTCGATGAAATATGGTGCATACTGTACATCTATTGCACAGAATATTCTAGAAGAATCCTGCGGATGCAGAAGAATGCGTCAATGACACCCTGGCTTCATGCGTGGAATGCCATTACGCGCACCGGCGTCTCTGTTATCGACATTTCTTGGAAGATAACAA
>SCPN01000611.1_pt1 | contig 27753 bp, 41 predicted proteins | sample 6106831 | NCBI WGS metagenome assembly SCPN01 (sample SAMN10720447, study PRJNA508395) | human gut metagenome | isolation source: Participant 1, 0 month
GGTCACAAAACATTGTTACCTCAACTTTGGAAGAACTCAACAAACGGGTCGTGGAGATATTTTGGTTGCCATCGGTGGCGTAATCCTGCTCAGGACTATGAGTTCCTACGCGAACATGGCGCAGTGGCTATCTTTGGCCCTGGCACAGTCTTGCCTGTAGCGGCTAAGAAATTGCTAGAAACATTGACTAGTCACGTTCAAGACGAAGGCAATGACTGATAATAAACGGCCTACTCCGGATGAATTGCGCAATGCACAGGACGCTACTTTTACCACTGGTGAAGGTAAGGCGCCAAATTAGGTGTAAAACGCAAGCGCCGAGGGTAGTACCTATCGTCCCGATTGGGTGCCGGAAGATGCGAAAAAGGATGATACCTTCGCGTGTCACGTGATGAAAGGTGTCAAAGATGCGACGGCCTCTTGTCTAGCTCCGCTCATCTGGCTCCGTCGGTACGTCCCGTACAGCGGCGAAAGAAGTTAACTGTCGCTGATTATGTACGCGGTATCGAGCAGGGGGACCGCGTTATACTTTCACGGGCTATTACGTTAGTAGAAAGTAATAATAAGGAACACTTTAAATTAGCTCAACAAGTATTGCAAGCTATATTGCCACGTACGGGCAAGGCGTTGCGCATCGGTATTACTGGTGTGCCTGGGGCCGGTAAAAGTACATTTATTGAAGCCTTTGGCAATATGCTCATTGAAGCAGGTTACAAGGTGGCCGTACTTGCCGTAGACCCTACAAGCCAAGTCACAAAGGGCAGTATTTTGGGCGATAAAACGCGGATGGAAACATTGACGAAACATCCTGACGCGTATATCCGTCCATCGCCAGCAGGTGGTACACTAGGCGGTGTAGCTCGTAAAAGTAGAGAGACCATGCTACTTTGCGAGGCTGCTGGGTACGATATCATTCTCGTCGAAACCGTTGGGGTTGGGCAAAGTGAAGTTACCGTGCGTTCTATGGTAGACTTCTTTATGCTCATCGTCTTAACTGGTGCAGGCGATGAATTACAAGGCATCAAAAAAGGCGTTATGGAGCTTGCCGATGCTATTGTGGTCAACAAGGCTGATGGGGACAACCTCAAGCGTGCTCTCATCGCTCGTAGTGATTACGATCGGATGTTGCATTACATTCGTCCTGCTACGGAAAAATGGAAAACCCAAGCCTATACATGTTCAGCAGTTACGAAGGATGGCCTCGATGAATTGTGGGATGTAATCCAAGAATTTGCTGAACAAGGTAAAGAAAATGGGGTATTCTTAAAACGACGTCAAGAACAATCCCTCCGTTGGGTACGCGATATGATTGACGAACACTTGCACAACCTATTCTTTAATAATGTCGTCATTCAAGGTCGTATGGGCGAAGTGGAAGCAGCCGTTTTAGACGGTGAAATGAGCGAATCTCAAGCCGTTGAAGAATTAATTGGAGTTTTTGACAAGTCTATTAAATGAGTAGATAGCTATATACCTATTTGATAAGATGGCATAACTTATCTATTAAGACACTCCGATTAGCTATCATACTGATTTAGACATATAAGATGTATCCAGAAAAGGCATAGTATAAACATTACTATTGGGTTTAGCCCAATGAAGATGTATACTATGCCTTTTTATGTGCCTGTGAAAGCATATTCATGAAACAAATTTCATAAAAACACGGTTGATACTTTCATAAATATCATATATGATATATAATTTAATCATAGATTGTTACTTGTATGTAAGTGATTAAAAAGAGAGGGTCATTATGAAACCACTAGTAAAGAAAATGATAACCGTAGTATTGTGCGCATCAACTCTAACAGCACCATTATTCTTGACAGGATGTAGTGTTTCTAAGGTTGCCAATAGCGTACAACAAGGTGTTCAAAAGAAATCACAAGATGACGTTAAAGTGTTTAACAACTACATTAAAGCCGTTGGCGATTTTAACAGTCATACAGTGCGCTTTGGCTATGCTATCGGTCCAGACATTCAAAAACTGAGAGAAGGTCAACATTTAACAAGCTTTATGGCACCACATTTTGATTCTTTACAAAGAACTTACAAGCCGCTAAAGATGCTGGCGTGCCATATGATGATATGAAAGAACCTTTAGATAACGTATTGGCTGTATTAAAGGATATTGTACCAGTAGCCAGTGAATTGGATACGTACTACGAAACTAATTCATATCAAGCAGATAATTATGCTAAGGAACAACAATTAGGACCTAAATACGTTCAATTATATGATCAGTTCTATGCAGCGTATAATCAACTAGACAGTAATTCACAAACACAACACAGAAAACCAACAAGAACAGTTGAAAGAACTTAAAGAGTCTGGCAAGAAAATGCAGCGGCAGCTCAAGAAGTTCATTTACGTTTAACTGCTTTATTGGATGGCTTTGAAGAGGGTAAACAAATTGATGTAAATGCAGTTAACCAAGAGTTACAAGGCATCATGGACGTATCTAATAGTATTACTAGTCCGGAATATAACAGTACTAAGAATTCATTAAATACAGCTATTGGTAGAATTCGTACATTCTTAGGTGACCAAACAAATGACCATTATAATGATATGGTTGAATCCTATAATAGCTTTATTGGCAGTATGAATCGTTTGGATATGAACAAACTTGATAAATAATATCTAATGATATATACCGTTTCGTATAATGTTAGAGAGGGTCTTAAAATGAGTAAAAAAATGTTGTTACCCGTTGGTGTAGTTGTTTTAATTATAGGTATTGTTATCCTGTTATTAAACCCAGATCCAGCTGCAACAAATTTAGAAATTGCAAGAAATGCTACTAATGCACGAGATGCAGCTAAAGCAATTTCTTCTAACAATCAAACGTATGCTTGGATGTATTCCATCGGCATGTTCTGTAGTGGCTTTGGCTTGTCCTTAACAATCGGTGGCATACTTGTAAAATTCCTTAAAAAAGACTAATAAATCATATGAATGCAATGGTTATGCTATGGTTAAATCATGACGGAATTAAGGTCCGGCAAAGGAAAAATAGAAACAAAATTAAAGCAAAATTAAAGGCTATACTAATATGTGTATCATGATTAGTATAGCCTTTTTTTGTCTCATACATATTTTTAGATGCCTTAAAACGTGATATAATTAAGGTTATTGGGGCCTAAAGGGTAGAAGGCTTTTGGAGGTTAGTATGAGTAGCATAGCGCATTTATTTGTGGCTGGTGGATTTGTTATGTATCCGCTAGTAATTTTTTTGCTCTTTGCATTGATGATTGGCATTGAGCGTATCATTTTATATCGTAAGTTTACAAAAGGACTTGCGCCGTTTTAATAAGGTATTAGAGAAGAATCAATCTTGGGTCATGTTACCAAGTGTTCTGGAACGCGACACAGAGGAGCTTGGTGCTTTATTTGCTCGTGCTATGCGCAGTGCAAAGAACTATAATGGTTTAGAAAACCGTTTGCAAGATGTAGTATCGTACGCTGATGAGCGTTTAAAACGCGGCCTTAGCTGGCTTAGTATGATCGTAACCATGGCTCCACTATTGGGCCTATTGGGGACCGTGCTTGGCATGATTCGCGCCTTCGCAGTAGTAGGCGGCGATATTGGTGCGCCTACCATCATTACAGGTGGTGTATCTGAAGCCTTAGTGGCAACGGCTACAGGCTTGACTGTAGCCATTATCGCGCTTGGCTTTCACAGTTACTGTGCAGCAAAGGTAAACGATTCTATTACTACATTAGAGCATGAGTGCGGCAACATCCTCGATGCGTACAACGAGGAACATGATATATGAGACGACGCACATTAGGGGTTAAAAAAGAGCCTACCATCATGATTATCCCCATGATTGATATCGTATTTTTCTTATTGGTATTCTTCATGGTAGGCACGTTGTACATGAATACAGAGCAACAAATTCCGCTCAATTTGCCATCTGCATCGACATCTACAGCAAAATCTATTGAACCTATTACGATTACGCTCACCACAACGCACACGCTATATATCGATAATCAGGAAATCTCTTCCGACCGCTTGGCCGAAGAGGTACAATCTATCGTGAAACAAGCACCTCGACAAGCTTTTGTCATTCGCGCATCTAAGGATGTTTACTATAGCGAGGTTATCGCCCTATTGGACATGCTCAAGGTGAATGGCGCTAAATATATTAGCGTCGCTACGGAACGGAAGTGATTCTATGTTTGAATCGCATTATTTGAAACCATTCATCGTGTCCTTAGGTATTACGACGATACTCGTCTCTGGGATGGGGCTTTCTTTACGAGGTATGGCAGGAACCGGTGCAGCCCATGATGCGGCTGAAATTAGCTTTGATTTACCTGATGATGGTGAAAGCGATACAGGGGTTGAGGCTGTTGACACTGCACCGAAACCAGCGGAAAATCCTATGGAAAAAACACAGAATGTAACTCCAGAAGGCGCGGCACCTAAGGCGAATTCTTTGGTGGATGAGCGCAAGCAAGAGGATGCACGTACTAAAGAGTTAAGTGACAGTACAGCAGTATCTAGTGTGCGCCGAGAATGGACCGTTCCAAAGGCTATTGAATCGGAAACGAGTAGCAGTGAACAAGCTGTAGTTACGCACGGAGCAGATTCTAAGGATGGAAAATCCTCCAAGAATAGTAAAGCGCCTATCGGTAAAGAGATAACATCAGATCCGAATGCAACTGGAGATGGATTGCCTGAATCTAGTGACTTATCTGTCTTATCTGATTTAGCATTGAGTTTATTGACGCCAGGACAACAAGCGCTTTTACAAAAACCAGATATTAATCCTCATGACTACTTGCGGACTGTGCAAGAACAGGGGCGAGCATCTGTCGTAACAGGCAAGGTGGTAGTACGAGTTAACTTTGATGTTAACGGTAATGTCATCGTTGGCGAACATACGCCACTGATCGTGGACGATGTACCACCAGCTGTACGAGACGAAGCGCTACGCATCATCAAAACCAGTGGATCCATCGTTAACCGACGGGGTGAACCTGTTTACTTAGCGGTTCCCGTTATTCTAGGACAATAAAGAGGCATATCTCATACAAATGTATGTAATATATGCCTCTTTTTATGTTTATAAAACTTTCTTGACATTTAGTGTATGATTAAAGTAGGTACAGTAGTAAGTCGTGCCAAGTAGTTCCTATCAGGAGGTTTATATGAAAGCTTATGAAATTTTGAACAATCCCTTCCTAAATAAAGGTACTGCCTTTACAAAGGAAGAACGTAAAAACCTTGGTCTTGAAGGTTTATTGCCTCCAGTTGTACAAACGTTAGAACAGCAAGCAACCCAAACTTATGAATTATTTAGTCGCAAAGATTCTCTATTACAAAAACGTGAATTCTTAATGCGTATTTTCTCCACAAATCGCACTCTATTCTTCAAAGTATTTAGCGAGCATGTTGTTGAAATGATGCCAATCGTTTATGATCCTGTCATAGCTGAAAGTATAGAACGTTTTAGCCACGAATTCATTGATCCAGAATATGCAGCCTATATTACAGAAGAGAATATTGATCAACTTGATACTATTTTAGATCGAGCTGCAGATGGTCGTGATATTCGCTTAATTGTAGTTACTGATGCAGAAGAAATCTTGGGATTGGCGATTGGGGTACTAACGGCGTAGATATTGCTGTAGGGAAATTAATGGTCTACACTGCAGCAGAAGGCGTAAATCCTGAATGGGTACTACCAGTTGTACTTGATGTAGGTACAAATAGACAAGAGCTTCTTGAGGATCCATTATATCTAGGGGTTCGTAAAAACCGCATCACAGGAGATGCATACAACAAATTTATTGAAACTTTGTTCGTCACGTAGAATCTAAATTCCTAAATTATACCTACATTGGGAAGATTTTGGTCGCGACCATGCTACTGAAATTTTAAATGTATATCGTCCTCAAATTGCTACCTTCAATGATGATGTCCAAGGTACTGGTATCATTTCCCTTGCAGGCATCTTAGGAGCACTCAAAATTAGCGGGACACATTAACTGATAAAAATATGTGTGCTTTGGCGCAGGTACAGCAGGTGTAGGTATCGCTAACCTCGTAATGTCTGAAATGGTAGCGCAAGGGCTATCCGAGGAGGAAGCTAGAAGTCGTTTCTACCTCGTAGATAAACAAGGTCTCCTATTCGATGATATGACAGACTTAACAATCGAGCAAAAACCGTTCGCTCGTAAACGTTCTGAATTCACTAATGCTAATGAATTAACTAATTTACATGCTGTTATTAAAGCTGTACAACCAGGAATTCTCGTTGGTACATCGACAGCACCAGGCACTTTCACAAAGAGGTTGTCCAAGAAATGGCTAGTCATGTAGAAAGACCTATTATTTTCCCATTATCTAACCCGACAAAATTAGCAGAAGCAAGTGCACAAGATCTGTTAACATGGACAGATGGAAGGCTCTTATCGCAACAGGCGTACCATACTCACCTATCGAACTTAAAGGTGTAACATATGATATTGGACAAGCTAACAATGCACTCATTTATCCAGGTGTAGGTCTTGGTGTATTAGCTGTCAATGCAACTCGCTTAAGTGATGCTATGATTTCCGCAGCAGCTCATGCCTTACAAGGTATTGTAGATACTACAAAACCAGGTGCAGCTACGTTACCACCAGTAGCAAAATTAACACAATTCTCTCGTACAGTTGCTAAAGCTGTTGCCGAATGTGCCATCAAAGAGGCTTAGCACCTGAACAAGATATTGATGCTGCGATTGATGCTATCTTGTGGAAACCAGAATACAAAAAATAATTAATAACAGTACATCAATAATTAGATAAATAATAACAAGAGGCATACCTCACATACGCATGTATGTAAGATATGCCTCTTTTGTTATGTTTGTATTAGTCTTGATTAGTAAGCATTGTCTTAGTGGAGTTGAACACCGCAAGGTATACGATGGTGCCACCGATAAATAAAGTGATCTGCATAGGTGCACTAAATTGATTTACGCGCCATAATGCGAAGGCGTAGAAGAACATTGTTACTAGCATGATGAGGAATGCAATGATAACGCGTACATTGGTGTTAACCGCTAAGGATGTAGTAATGCGAGATTTATTGAGTATCACGTAAATTAAGGATACGATGATATCTGCTGTAAAGATGGAGAATACATAGTTGAGATCAAGTTCTCCAAATAGAACTACAGCCAAGCCGATAAAGCTGAGCCCAAAGAATAGGCGTAATAGCATGCCTATAATATTCGATTCATTGCGCTGTGCACGACGCTCTTTACGATTTAAAGTTGCCATGAAAGCCTCCCGATAATGATATACAAGTTTATGTATATTTCAGATAATTCTAGTATATCATTTTATTAGTATATCATTCTTAAGTATAAAGTAAAGTATGGTGTACCAATAAATACGAACAATAAGTAAAATTGATGTAATTATCATTCGGAAAATTTAGGTCCATTCATTGAATGGAGCTTTCACATATGGTACAATTATCCTATAAATCTAGCTTTTATCATGCAAAGGAGACATCATGATACCACGTTATACACGAGAAGAAATGGGCCATATTTGGAGCGAACGCAACGAATTCGACACAATGTTATTGGTAGAAACATTGGCATCCGAGGCACAAGCTGAGTTGGGCGTTATCCCTAAAGAAGCGGCTAAAGCCATTCGTGAAAAGGGCAATTTCGACGTTGAACGCATTCATGAAATCGAAAAGGAAACGAACCATGATATCATTTCCTTCGTAACAGCAGTGGGCGAATACGTAGGTCCTGAAGCGGCTAAATACATTCATCTTGGCCTTACCTCTACTGATGTTAAAGATACAGCACTTGGTTACATGATGAAACAAGCATGCGACATCTTGATTGATGACTTGAAACGTTTGCACGAAGTATTGCGTCGTCGCGCAGCTGAGTTCAAATATACACCTATGATTGGCCGTACACACGGTATCCATGGCGAACCTACTACATTTGGTTTGAAATTAGCATTGTGGATGGCTGAAGTAGAACGCGATATCGAACGCATGGAGCATGCTCGTAAAAGCGTAGCTGTTGGTAAATTGTCCGGTGCAGTTGGTACTTACTCCAATATCGATCCATTCGTAGAACAATATGTATGCGAAAAATTAGGTCTTGAACCTGTTAAAATTGCTACACAAGTCGTACAACGTGACCGTCACGCTGAATTGTTGTCTACTATCGCTGTTGTAGGCGGTACATTGGATAAAATCGCTTTGGAAATCCGTCATCTGCAACGTACTGAAGTGCGCGAAGCAGAAGAGTATTTCAGCCCTAAACAAAGGGTTCCTCTGCGATGCCTCATAAACGCAATCCGATTACATGTGAAAGAATTTGCGGTATGGCTCGCTTGCTTCGTGGTTATGCACAATCTGCTTACGAAGATCAAGCTTTGTGGCATGAACGCGACATTTCCCATAGCTCTGTAGAACGCGTTATTTTACCAGATGCAACAATTTCGTTGAACTACATGCTTCACCTTACAATCCGCACAATCGATAAATTGTTGGTATATCCTGAAACAATGCTTAAAAATCTTAACCTTACAGGGGGTCTTGTATTCAGCCAAACAATTTTGACTCACCTTGTAGACAAAGGTGCAGTACGTGACGAAGCATACCGTTGGGTTCAAAAATACGCTATGGAACGTTGGCTTGAAGGTAAAGATTTCGCTACAGGTCTTAAATCTGATGAAAACATCAAGAAATACATGACTGCTGAAGAAATCGATGCATGCTTTGATCCACATAAATTATTGAAACATGTAGATACAATCATGGCTCGCTTTGGCCTATAATTGTAGGGTACTTCCCACATAACATATGAAAGACTAGGGTAGGTATAGACCAACAAGCCTATGGTACATGCATTAGGTGTTGGCTATATCTACCTGTTTTTATTTATATTAGGAGGTTATATGAAACGTATTATACGAAAGTATGGACCGCCTATTTTTCATTGTATTAATGATTTCGGTCAAGGTTCGTTGGCCGCATTGATTCCGTTCTTTATTGCTAACTTTGGCCTCAATTACTACCAATCGGCTACCATTATTTTCTGTAACACCATGGTGGCTTCTGTAGCCCAACCTATCTTGGGCTATGTGGCCGATCGGTGGCGCGTACCTTGGTTTATTCCGGTAGGCTTTTCTATAACATTAGTCTCCATTAGTTCCATTGCACTGGCGACGAGCTATGAGATGATACTTACTCTATCGCTCATTGCAGGCCTTGGGGCTGCATTGTTCCATCCTGAGGCGGCACTTCTTGTAAACCGTATGCAATCCAATGAGCTTGGTAATGCTATGGGGCGCTTTGCCGTAGGTGGCAGCGCTGGCTTTGCAATGGGTCCGCTCCTTGCTGGTGGTGTGTACGTTTTTGGTGCTCATTTCCTTTGGGTGTTCACGGCCATTGCATTGATTGGCGTGTTATTGTATGTGTATGCCTTTACAGGTTCTGCGGCTACCGATGTTATTGGTGAAAGTAAAAGCTCTGCTACATCTACTCATACGGGTACGAATGATTGGGCTAGCTTTGGTAAGCTATTCTTTGTAATCGCTTCACGATCTATATTGTTCTCTGTACTATCTATCTTTATCCCTATTCTGTACATTACCGTTATTAACGGCGAAGCCAGTGCCTCTAGTTTGGCGCTAACTATGTACTTTGCAATGGGAGCAGTCCTTACCTATATGGGCGGGGCTTTATCCGATAAATTAGGCTTCCTTAAAACGGTGCGCTTAGGTAATCTTATCTTCTTGCCATCTGTTTTAGTATTTATCTTTGTACCAAATATATGGGGCTTCTTTGGTGCTATGATACCGATGGCCTTTGGCGTATTCTCACAATATGGACCCATTACCGTACTCGGTCAAAAATACCTTGCTAAAAATGCAGGCTTTGCATCGGGGATTACACTAGGCCTTGGCATTACCTTAGGCGGCCTTGTAGCGCCATATGTAGGCCATCTAGCAGATATCTATGACGTGCAAACTGCTTTGATGACCTTGATACCGGTAGGACTTATGGGGCTCCTAATGAGCCTATGGCTTAAAGAGCCAAAATAGTACTGGCACAATAAATACTTTCACAGAGTCCGAACATTGTTGTATAATGTTAGTGAATTATTTAGACTTTCACATGGAGGATATAGATATGGCAACAAGTATGGTTATCGGCACTCAATGGGGTGACGAGGGTAAAGGTAAGATCGTTGACTGGATTGCGGAACGTGCGGACGTTGTAGTGCGCAGTCAAGGTGGTAATAACGCAGGTCATACTGTTGTAGTAGATGACAAAGCATTTGCGCTTCGCCTTTTACCAAGTGGTATCTTATACGATAACAAACAAAATATCGTGGGTACTGGTGTTGTTATCGACCCTAAAGTTTTGTTACAAGAAATTGAAGGTCTTGAAAAACAAGGCAAATCTGCTAAATCCCTTCACATTTCCGACCGTGCGCATGTTATCATGCCATATCATATCGCGTTAGATAATGCAGAGGAAGCATCCTAAAGGTGATGCTAAAATCGGTACTACTAAAAATGGTATCGGCCCTTGCTATGCTGATAAGATTAACCGTATCGGCATCCGTATCTGCGATTTGTATGATATGGAAACATTTAAACAAAAATTAGCGTACAATGTAGAGTTCAAAAATAAAATGCTTACTAAGGTATACGATGCTGAACCTGTTAACTACGATGAAATCTTAGCGGATTACATCAAATACGCTGAAGCATTGAAACCATATGTAACAGATACTAACATCGCTGTTTTGAAAGCAGTTAAAGAGGATAAAAAAGGTATTGTTCGAAGGTGCTCAAGCTACTATGCTTGACCTTGACCATGGTACATATCCATTTGTAACATCCTCTCATCCAATTGCAGGTGGCGCTTCCACAGGCGCTGGTGTGGGTCCTTAACTACTTGAAAAACATCTTTGGCGTTGTAAAAGCTTACGCGACACGTGTTGGTGCGGGTCCATTCCCTACAGAGCTTCTTAACGAAACTGGTGATAACCTTCGTAAACTTGGTCATGAGTTCGGTACTGTAACTGGTCGTCCTCGTCGTTGTGGTTGGTTAGACCTTATGGTTGTAAAATACGCTGCAGGTCTTAACAGCTTAGATTACCTCGCTATCACTCGTTTGGATATTCTTGATACTTTTAAAGAATTGAAAATCTGCGTAGGTTACAAATTGAATGGTAAAGACGTAGAAGGCTTCCCAGCTAACTTGAAAGATCTTGAAGCTTGCGAAGCAGTTTACGAAACATTGCCAGGTTGGGAAACTGATATCTCTGGTATCCGTAAATACGAAGAACTTCCAGAAAATGCTCGTAAATATGTAGAACGCATTGCAGAAGTAACAGGTGTGCCTTTGGGCATTGTATCTGTTGGTCCTAACCGTAGCCAAACTATCGATTTAGTAAATGTATTCTAAGCTATACTAATTTGATATAATAGGATTGCTCTAGAGTAGACTAGAATTCATCATTATAAATTCTATGTTTTTCCTACTATACAATCGATTTATAGAATTATACAGATAAGACCCCTCTATGAGGGGTCTTTTGTATTGAAAGTCATTAGAACACAAAATCGTATAGTTTATATCTAATCCTTTAGATTGCTACAGTAGTGCGGTATATCGAAGTATGCTTTATAGTTATTAGAAAATCGCTATATCGAAAATCCTATAGAAAATAATTGCACAAAACCATTATATATACAATTTTTATGTATAACTAAATAAATCTATGAGATGAAAATTTATTTAAAATATTCATAGCGAATAGCCTATAGTGTGCTGAAATTAGTTTATAATGAGGCGAAATTTACTTATCTATAATTTTTTTGTATTCATAATAAATTATTAAGATACAAATATAAAGAAAAAAATAGATTTACATTAAGAAATAGTATATAATAGTACCAAGAAGTAGATTGATATTTTTTGATAAGGATCTGAGGAGTTAAAGATATGGTTGAAGTTTCTTATGAACGTTTAGCGACGATTTTTAAGGCATTAAGCGATGAAACAAGATTACACATCATCGACATGTTGTCTTGCAATGAATTATGTGCAGCCGATATTTTAGCTAGCTTCAATTTATCTCAATCTACGTTGAGCTACCACATGAAAATCTTAATTGATGCAGGTGTAGTTAACTCTCAACGTAATGGTTTATGGACTCGTTATTCCATTAATGAAGCTACATTTGCGGATATTTTAGATATTCTCCCTCAATTATACAAAACTAAAGATGAGTGCATTTGCGCGCAAATTAAATACTGCCGCATTTCTGAGCACGAAAAAGAAGCGTAACAATGAGACGTTGGATTATGCATGTTGATATGGATGCATTTCTTCGCGTCCATCGAACAACTGGATCATCCAGAGTATAAAGGCCACCCCGTTATCGTGGGTGGTCTTTCTTCACGTGGCGTCGTTGCTACCTGCTCCTATGAGGCTCGTAAATTTGGCGTTCACTCCGCCATGCCCATCTCTCGTGCTAAGAAACTCTGTCCCGATGGCGTCTATGTGTATCCGCGTATGGATCGTTACAAAGAGGTATCTCATCAGATTTTTTCTATTATGAAAGAATTTACGCCTCACATTGAGCCTCTATCTATCGATGAAGCCTTTCTCGAGGTTAGCGGTATGTCTACCATGTACAGTGGTCCTAAAGCACTTGGCAGAGCCATTAAAGACCGTGTATTTGAGGAAACTGGACTCATTATCTCTGCAGGTTTAGCACCGAACAAATTCCTTGCCAAATTGGCATCCGATTTAGATAAGCCCGATGGCCTTGTGGTCATACCTTATGGCCGTGAAAAAGAGATTTTAGCTCCATTACCGATTAAACGCATTTGGGGCGTAGGTCCTCGTACAGAAAAAATCTTGAAAACAGGGGGCTTTCACTTGATGCGTCATATTCAAGCGTTGCCTGATGAAAGCAGTTTAATTCTCTCGTGGGCAACCAGGCGCGGCGCATATGGGAACTAGCGAACGGGATTGACGATAGACCAGTGGAAACAGATCGCAAAATACAATCTATCGGAGCTGAGGAGACATACGAAGAAGATTTAACGGATGGCAGTGCCATTGAACTAGAGTTTAGATACTTTGCGAACCGCTTATCAAAACGATTGAGAAAACGTAATCTCTTAGGTCATACCGTATCCATTAAGGTTCGGTACGATGATTTCACTACCGTATCCCGCCAAAAGCGACTAGACACACCATCCGACTCATGAGCATGTATGTTTTTTGAAACGGCGCTGCTCCTTTGGAACAAGCTCATGCAAGATAAGACGAGTGGGCTTACCTGTATGGATCCCCCGCCTGGCCCTATACGACTATTAGGTCTTACTGTGAGTGGTCTCGATGAGGAGGTTCCTATGCAAGATAGTCTTTTTTCGAATCACCTAAAAATGAGACTGAAAATAAACTGGCTGGCGTATTAGATTCATTAGAGTCTAAATTTGGTGAAACGGCCGTTATGAGTGGGGCTCTATGGCAGCGCTTTCACGGAGACAATGGAACGCGTAGAAAGCGATTGGAACTAAAGCCGCAGTAGATGCACAATCTACTAATGAGGATGTGGATTCTAGTAAAGCGAATGAGACCTCTGATTACATGAAAGTAGGTTTGAAGACGATGAGGTAGGGATACTAACGAGGATGTATAATTCCATACAATAGACTCATAAAGTTTATATTGAATACTTTCACTAATATAATTGTTCATGTTACAATATGGATATAGTGTTTAAAAATTACCGCAAGAGAGGTATAGATATGAGTTTATTTCGTGTAGCCATCCATTATGGCATCAACAGCAATGGCTTCTTGTCCTATGACACAGAAGCAAAAACAGTGTCCGTAGATTTACCTGAACAAGAGTGGGTTGATAAGGTTATCGCTTACTTGAACGACGAACATGCCATCGAGCATGCTACAGGTCTTGATACATATGAACGCTTGACTGTAAAACCATTAGAGTCTTTAGATAACTTAAAATTAGCTTTAACACGCATGTGGGAAGCTATCGACGTACAAGTCGACTGGAGCCGTCCAGCGTAAATAAAATGATACCCCTTTGTAACCATGTATTGGTTATAAAAGGGGTATTTATTATAGCTATAGTTGTTATGTGATAATACTATAATATGCTATAACGTAATAAAATTAAGGAACTAGAACTATGAAAAAGATAATGATATCCCTTGGATTATGCATTACATTAATTGCTATTGTAATGATGACCTCGTTTCGTGGTTCGGCTGAGAGCCCTACCTTTATGCGTGAAGCATTACCGAAACAGGACGGATTTGCTTCTGTAGGCAATGGGACTACTGGTGGTGCTAATGCCACAGAGCAGAATGTGTTTAAAGTAACAAATAAAAGAATTTGTATCAGCTCTTAAGAATAGGAAAAATACTACACCTAAGATTGTATTAGTCTATGGAACTATAGATTTTGATACCGATGATAATAGTAAACCATTGACTATGAAGGATTACATGGTCGATGGCTATGACTTTCAACAATATTTAGAAACTCATAAGCCGCAAAGCACAGCGCCTAAGAGTTTAAAAGATGAGCAAGAAGCAAAGCGTAAGGCATCACAAAAGAATCAAAGTCAGTCTATTACTGTTCATGTACCGTCTAATACAAGCATCATTGGCATGGACAATGCGAAATTAAAGGTGTAAATTTGGTTCTTTGATTCAGATAATGTAATCATACGAAATATACAGTTTGAATCTCCTTATGATTATTTCCCTTCTTGGGATCCTAATGATGGACCAGAGGGCAATTGGAATTCCCAGTATGACAGTATTTCTATAAAGGTGGTACACACATTTGGATTGATCATTCTTCATTCCAAGATGGCCCTGAAACAGTAGAAAAATACTTTGGTCGTAAATATGAGCATAGAGATGGATTGTTGATATTACCAATGAAGCTGACTATATAACGATTTCTTATTCGACGTTTGAAAATCACAATAAAACCATGTTGATTGGTAGTAGTGATTCAAAAATATCAGATGAAGGAAAATTACATGTAACTTTGCATCATAATTATTTCCATAATATAGTACAACGCTTACCAAGAGTACGATTTGGCCAGGTTCATGTGTATAATAATTACTTTTCGTCAGATACTACAAATGGTGAATATGCTTATGCTTACGCACTAGGTATTGGGAAAAACTCCCAAATTTATGCTGAAAACAATGTGGCGGATATAGTAGGTAAAGACTATACATCATTTGTGAAAGTCTTTGGAGGAAAACAACTTACTACAGTTAATAATATGTTTAACGGACAAATCATTGATACATTTAATGATACGTTAACACCTGTAGAGTGGAAACCTGAACTGTTTACTACAATAGATCCTGTAAATGAAGTAAAAGAACATGTTTTGCATAATGCGGGGGCAGATACAATTCATAGATGATATATTTTAGTTATATGTATAGATGGCGAATGTAAGTGTTTACGCTTAATAACGATGAAGACAGCCTATAGGATTAATTTCCTATAGGCTTTTCTCATGTACTGCTTCTATATAAGAGCATGTATACAAGATTTTATATTGCATAATCGCCATTTATATGTTACGATTTAATCGTAATAACAAATAATGATTATTAATTATTAATTATTAATTGTTAATATTTATTGTTTTATGTAATACTATGCTTCATATAATTTTTAAGGTCACATATTATTAATTATTTTTATTCTAAGTAGGAGTTTGTAACATGAGTGATGAAAAGAAACTAACAACCGCCTTTGGTGCTCCTGTACCGGATAATCGCAATTCTGCAACAGCAGGTAAACGTGGTCCTGTATTGATGCAAGATGTTTGGTTCATGGAGAAACTAGGTCATTTTGCGCGTGAAGTGATTCCTGAACGCCGCATGCATGCTAAAGGATCCGGCGCATTTGGTACTTTCACAGTAACGAATGACATTACAAAATATACAAAAGCAAAACTTTTCTCTGAAGTAGGTAAACAAACGCCGTTATTCGTACGTTTCTCCACAGTGGCAGGCGAACGTGGTGCGGCTGATGCGGAACGCGATATCCGTGGTTTTGCTGTAAAATTCTACACAGAAGAAGGTAACTGGGACCTTGCAGGTAACAATACACCACCGGTATTCTTCATCCGCGATCCATTGCAATTCCCTGACTTGAACCGTGCTGTAAAACGCAATCCTAAGACAAATCTTCGCGATGCGACAGCAAACTGGGATTTCTGGACTAGCTTGCCAGAAGCTATTCACCAAGTAACAATTGTTATGAGTGACCGTGGTATTCCTAAATCCTACCGCACAATGCATGGTTTTGGTAGCCATACATACAGTCTTATTAATGAAAACGATGAACGCGTATGGGTTAAATTCCACTGGGTTTGCCAACAACCAATCGAAAATCTCTCCAATGCTGAGGCTGCTGAGATTGTGGCTAATGACCGTGAAAGCCATCAACGTGATCTCTTCGATGCTATTGAACGCGGTGATTTCCCTAAATGGAAATTATGCATCCAAGTGATGACAGAAGAACAAGCTAATAACATGCCATACAACCCATTCGACTTAACAAAAGTATGGTATCATGATGAATTCCCATTGATTGAAGTTGGTGTAATGGAGCTTAACCGTAATCCAGAAAACTATTTCCAAGATGTAGAACAAGCTGCATTCGCACCATCTACTATCATTCCTGGTGTATCTTTCTCCCCTGACAGAATGCTTCAAGGTCGTTTGTTCTCCTATGCAGATGCACAACGCTATCGTTTAGGTGCAAACTACCATCAAATTCCCTGTTAATGCCACCTCAATGCCCTGTTAACAGCTACCATCGTGATGGTCAAGGCCGTGTAGATGGTAACCATGGCTCCACAATTGGCTATGCACCTAATAGCTTTGGCGAATGGGCTGAACAACCTCAATTCAAAAACCCTGGTCTAGACGTATCTGGTGCAGCATACCAATACGACTTCTACGAAGATGACTCTGACTTCTACACACAACCAGGTAAGTTGTTCCGCCTCATGAGCCCTGAAAAACAGCAAATCTTGTTTGAAAACACAGCAGCAGCTATGGATGGCGTACCTGATTTCATTAAAGAACGCCATGCAAAACATTGCTATCAATGTGATCCAGCTTATGGTGAAGGCGTTGCTAAAGCATTGGGTATGAACATCGATTTCAGCGATGTAAAATAAATTAATAGATCTCTCTAACTAATAAATCCCTTACAAAACTCTCTTATATTTACATAAATAATCCTATAAACTTGCACACACATTATATAACTATTTATGTAAATGATATTCTATCTAAACAACATAAACGACTAAAAGAACTTCCTTAAACTAAAACGAAGCCCCTCCTTGCTATGTAGCTCATAGTAAGGAGGGGCTTTTGTCGTGTGTGTGTATTTAAATATTGCTAATCAAATTTTTCTTATTAGTTAAGTCTTGGTACATAAGCTTAGCAATTTCATACTGCGGATCGCCGGCTTGTAATTGGTGTGATGGTAGTTTAAATACAGCTTCAGCTCTTTCCTCTTTCTTGATATCGATACCCTTTACATCTTCGGACCGACTTATAGAAATGGTATGTGTTGTTGGATTTATGAAGTACGCATTTACATCGATGCTGAAAGCTTTGTTTTCGTCCTTTTCTCATGATTACACGTAGAATCATAGCTGAAATAGCAGTGGTACCATCTTTTTCACCTAATAGCTGCTTAGATGTGTAGTCCACATAATCTGCATAGACATAAATATCGCCTGGTTTTGCCTTGTCATAATCTTGTGTATAGGCCTCTACTAAACGCAAATCTAGTTGTCTGCCGAATGGTCTAGAGAACATTTCACTTTGTAATACGCGTGTTTCGCTTACCGGTGGATAGGACGGTATTGGTGTTAAACCTTTTAGCATATCTGTGCGTGTTTCGTTTTTTCTTTTAGCCTGGCGTTCTGCAGTGACCTTGTCTAAGCGTTTACGCTCCTTTTAACATGGCCTTTTTCTTGTTCTTCTTTAGTTTTGTAAGTTTTTACGGATACAACACGGTTACCAGACATAGTCACCGTTGAATAGATGGGCTTATCTTTAGTAGGTTTTCCCTTAGAAGCATCAAGCGTAGATTGCACCATAGCAGGTGTTGCGCTTTCGATAGATTTTTTTAACTCTGGAATATTAGAATAATCCATATCAACCACTGCAGTATCTGTGCTTTCACTTGGCTGTACTGGTATAGCCCCGTACGTACGCAGATGATATAGCTAATACAGCTAATAGTGAACTGGTAATAATTGATCGTTTACATAGTTTCATTACATATACCTCTTTTTGAATAAGAACTCTCTAATACTATCAACAGCTGTATTATAGCATAGTTCTTGTGTAGATCGATTAAAATACACAGATAGACTATAAATCTATAGAGGACTTTCGTATACCTATGTAGAATTACATTGTGTATTGTATGTATACAGAGAGCCAATGTGGATAGGAGGCAATTATGAAACGTAGTAGTTTGGCATGGTATGTAGGCGGTGGCTTGCTTTGGTGGCAGTCTTTGCGTAGGTTCTGTAGTGCAGGCGGATTCTCCGACGACGGTGAAAGCAAATCCTGTAGTTCCTACAGCGATGGTAGCGCAGGTTCAATCAACTCAACCGACTAATAGTATAGCGGCTACGAATACGGTAGCTGCTAACAGTAGCAGCAGGTAGTACAGAGAGCAGCAGCACTCAAGCAAAAAGCAGCAGTACCAAGCCGACACTGAGACAATGGGCCTCTTATGGATGCGTACCTCTGCTGAGTACAGAGCGCTAGCGTATCAGGGGTACAATGTGGCGCTAAATCTTGTTAAGATGGCTGTTACCGATCCATCTCACCAAAGAAAGCCTTTAGCTATCGTTCTTGATGCAGATGAAACAGTAGTAGACAATACAAAACTGATGGGTGAAAGCATTGCTAACGGCAATGGTCGATTCGATGCTCCTTGGTGGCGTCAAGCGGTCCATAAAGGGGCGAATCTCGTGCTATGCCAGGTGCCGTTGAGTTTTTAAATGAAGTACATAAACAAGGGGTAGAAATCTTCTACGTATCAAATCGCTATGCACCTGTTAACTATGATGCAACAGTACAAAACTTTAAAGAATTAGGCTTCCCATCTGTTGATAAAGACCATGTACTACTATTCGAAAAAGACTCTGACAAACAACCTCGCTTCGATATGATTGCTAAAAAATATTATGTCGTTCTATACATGGGTGATAATGCCGGTGACTTCCCAATTGGCACAAAAGGTAAGACATTAGCTGAAAGAAATGGCATCATCGATACTCACAAAGAGGACTTTGGTACTACCTTTGTGGTATTCCCGAACCCTGCCTACGGATCTTGGGTAAGTGCATTAGCTAAAGGCTACCAAAACCTCAGCCCAGAAGAACAAAAACAAGTGAATAACCAATACCTACAACAATAAGGACGCCTTGCGTATACTTTATTAAAAACGATATAATAAAGTATACATGCGTCTATAGCTCAACCGGAGAGAGCGTCAGTTTCCTAAACTGTAGGTTGGGGGTTCGATTCCCTCTAGGCGCACCAAAATTTGGGATATTTATGTTTTATAACTGATAAAAACTTAATAGACCACAATTCAGCCAACTTTCTGATTTGGCTATATATAAAGAAGGAAGTTACTAGGGTTAGTAACTTCTTTTTTTATAATAAGTGTTTTAGGGTGTGTAGTGTTTTATAGGGAGTTTATTATGGCAGATATTATTACTATAGAGAATAATATTAAGAAATATCTAAAAGATGGAATAGATAAAGAAAATTTTTTCTATGATTTTATATCTAATTACGACTTTCCTGTAGCTTCAATTACACGAGCAAGAAATGCAGGAAAAAAGTAATAAAAATAAGGCGATGTATGAAGTGGTTTCTGAAGTATCATCTCCTATGGCTCGTGTTACTGATATGGTAAAAGAAGTATCAGAAGAAAGAAATAAACCTCGTATTGTAATAGCTACAAACTTTAACGAATTAGCAGCTATTGATACGAAGACCGGCGACTCGTTGATTACTCCAATAGGCGAACTACCACTACATGCAGATTTTTTCTTGCCTTGGAATGGTGTTGAAAAGGTAGATTATAGCCGTGAAAATCCTGCTGATATTAAGGCTGCATCAAGATTTAAAGAGTTATATCATGAGTTAAGAGAGATTAATAGTTTTAAGGATCAAACGACACAAGAACATGCGTTCAATCTATTTTTAATTCGTTTACTATTCCTTTTATTTGCAGAAGATACTGATATTATGCCAAAAGGTATCTTTACTAATACTGTTAAAACACGTACTAATATAGATGGATCTGATTTAAATCAGGTTATTTCTGAAATTTATGCATCATTAGATCGTGAAAATCGCAATGCTGAGCCTGAATGGTTAAGAGATTTTCCCTATGTAAATGGTAAGCTTTTTTCAGAGCCGCACGTTGACTTGGTGTTTGATAAAACAACTCGTGAACTTATTATTGAGGCTGGTGAGCTACTTAACTGGAATGAAATTAATCCAGATATTTTAGGCGCTATGATTCAGACTGTGGCTGATGGAAAAAACGCTCAGTTACAGGGATGCATTATACAAGTGTAGAAAATATTCGCCGTGTTTTGTGTCCGCTTTTTATCGATAATTTAAATGAAGTAAAACAAGATATATTTGATCGTATTGATGAAAATGAAGAAAAAGATATTACTGATAAGACTAAAGGGGCTAATCGAAGAAGCCTCATTAAAGAATTAGAGGCTTTAATAGATCGATTATCGAAAATAAAAGTTTTTGACCCAGCGTGTGGATCAGGAAACTTTCTGATTATTGCATATAAAGAATTACGGTATATAGAAATAGAAATTCTTGCCAAGTTAGATGAATTATCTTCTAGTGAATTAGATCAAGGGAGTTGGTTTAATGAAAGTAAGATTTCATTAAATAATTTTTATGGTATAGATATTGATGATTTTACACATGAAGTTGCGAAGCTTTCATTATGGATTGCTGAACATCAAATGAATATTGAGTTGGAAAAGTCTATTTATAATTTTAAGTCAAATCTACTTCCATTACATGATGCGGGACAAATTTTTCTAGGAAATTCAACGCGCTATGAGTGGGAAGAATTGGTTGATATCACTAAAGACAGTGAGCTGTATCTTGTGGGGAATCCACCATATAGTGGTAAGAAAAACTCAAAAAAAGATACTTATAAGAATTATGATAAAGAGTATGTTTTAGGCCATATTTCTTCGTATAAAGTCTAGATTATGTGTGTTGTTGGTTTTATAAGGCAGCAAAGCTGATTATTAATTGTAATGGTAGAGCTGCTTTAGTTTCTACTAATTCTGTTGTACAAGGGGAACAGGTTGCAATATTTTGGCCAGAAATGTTCGAATTAGTAGATATAGATTTTGCATATGATTCATTTAAATGGAGTAATAGTGCGGCTAATCCAGCGGGGGTCACCGTAGTTATTGTTGGATTTAGTAATAAGAATAATCATTCCATAAAGTACTTATATTCTACTGATAACCAGAGAAGAAAAGTAGAAAATATTAATGCTTATTTAACTGAAGGACCCAATATATATGTTAAAAATTATAAACGTAATCTTTATGATTTGCCTGTAATGGTTATGGGGAGCATGCCAAGAGATAATGGCGGATTAATTATCAATAGTTATCAAGAGTTTTCGGAAGTTATAAGTTTATATCCTATATTGAGAGCGTGTATTAGGAAGTTTATAGGGGCAAAAGAATTTATTAATAATCAACAACGATATGTTTTATGGATGAGTGAAGAGCAGTATCTGTCTGTTAAGGATAATCCATATGTTGCTGAACATATACAACAGGTTGTAGATTATAGAAGTAGCGATAAGGCCCAATTATCAACAAAAAAAGCAGCAAATACACCATATAAATTTGTTGAAGATAGGAATAAAGATCAGGAAGCTATTATTATTCCTTGCCATTCATCTGAAAATAGAGACTATATTCCGATGGGGATTATAGATAAAGAGGTTATTATTTCTAATTCAGCTATGGCTATTTATGATGCTCCAATATATCTCTTAGGTCTTCTTGAATCTCGAATGCATATGACATGGATGCGTGCTATTGGGGGAAAATTAGAGACACGATATCGTTATTCTGCGGGACTAGTATATAATACATTCCCTGTACCTAAGATTTCGGAACAAGCAAAGCAGAAATTGAAGACTGTGTTTTTGAAATATTGGACTATCGGGAGATGTCCGGAAAAACATTGGCAGAACTGTATGATACAAAGACAATGCCAGAAGAATTATTAGAAATTCATCAAAGATTAGATTTATTAGTGTATAAGTTGTATCAAACAAAGCTTTTGTAGATGATCAAGAACGGTTGAGTCTTTTATTAAACATGTATAAGGATAAGGTGGAGTCTAATGAGTGATAAAGTTTTTGAGGTAACATATGGTCAGAAGGGTAGTAGTGTAAATACTGACTCTCTTGGTATGCGTGAGATGCAGGCCCGAGTGTATAAGAAAAGAAATAGTAAAAAATTATTAGTGAAGGCACCACCCGCTTCTGGTAAATCTAGAGCTTTAATGTTTATTGCGCTAGATAAATTACATAACCAGGGTATAAAAAAAGCTATAATTGCAGTACCTGAGCGATCTATAGGTCGGTCCTTTGCTAGTGTCAAATTATCTGATCATGGATTTCCTTTTGATTGGTATGTTAAACCCGAAAATAATTTAACTACTATTGGGAGTGATCGTAGTAAAGTCGAGCGTTTTATTAAGTTTATGCGGTCTACAGATGCTTCGGATAATGTGATAATCGTAACACATGCAACATTTCGTTTTGCTGTAGAAGAACTTTCTGATGCAGACTTTGATGATACTTTGGTAGCTATTGATGAATTCCATCATGTATCTGATGATACTAATTCCGTTCTTGGCGAAGCTCTACGTGGTATTATCGAAGAATTCTAATGCTCATGTATTCGCTATGACTGGCTCTTATTTTCGAGGGGACAGTAAACCGATTCTCTCACCAGAAGATGAATTAGAGTTTGATCGAGTAACATATACATATTATGAACAATTAGAAGGTAATAAATATCTAAAAGTTTTAGTATGAATTATAAGTTCTATCAAGGGACATATACAGATGCAATTCATGAAGTATTCCTGAATTTATTGATAAAAACAATTATTCATATTCCGAGTGTGAACTCTGGTGAATCCACAAAAGATAAATATGGTGAGGTTGATGCAATCCTTGATGTTTTGGGAACGATTCAAGGACAAGATAGTGCATCCGGAATTATTACTGTAAAAACTGAGTCAGGTAAATTATTGAAAGTTGCTGATTTAGTGAATGAAGAAGGTCGTGATCGTGTTAGCAGTTATTTGGCTAATATGTCAGAATTAAATGATTTAGATATCATAATTGCTTTAGGCATGGCTAAAGAAGGCTTTGATTGGCCTTTCGCAGAATATGCCCTTACAATTGGTTATCGGAATTCTTTGACAGAGGTAGTGCAAATTATTGGTCGTGTTACACGTGATAGTAGTAATAAAACTACTGCACAGTTTACAAATCTATTAGCTGCACCAGATGCCAAAGATGATGAAGTTACATGGGCTATTAATAATACAATGAAAGCGATTTCTGCAAGTTTATTAATGGAAAATGTTCTAGCACCTAATTATCGCTTTAAACCAAGAACATCTCCTGAACAAGTAAGCAAAGAAAAGATATTTATGTGAAGGGGATTGCTGAACCATCAACACCTAGAACTAAGGAAATAATTGAACAAGATTTAACGGAGCTTAAGGCTACTATACTTCAAGAAGATAAAATTAGAGAAGCTATTGCGGCAAATGAAGATACACGAAATATTAATTTTGCATTAATACCACGTGTTATTGCGACTGTATACCCAGATTTGAGTAATCAGGAAATAGAAGAAGTGCGTCAGCATGTAATGGCAGATTTTGTTTTAACACATGCAGAACGAGGATAAGGAAAATAGAAGCCTTATTAAAATGGCCAATAAATTTATTAATGTCAATGATTTGAATATTGAGCTGATTGATAGTATTAATCCATTTCAAAGTGCTTATGAAATCTTATCTCGTAATGTAGATGCTAAGACATTACGACTATTCTTAAAAGTTTATGATGCTAAGAAATATGACTTTACTGAAGAAGATCTAAAAATTTTATATCCACAAATTAAGCAATTTAAACAGAGTCATAATCGAAGTCCAGAAAAAAATCCAGATGATGAATATGAAACTAAACTGTACTATGCACTTGTTAAATTAGTTGAATTAAGACGGGAGCGAGATAATGGGTGATTTTAGTATAGATGATATCTTTAATGATCCAGATTTTGAAGGACTAGCTAAAGATGTTGAGAAAAAGAAAGACACCGTTAGTTTGGATCCAGATGTTATTAAATTTGAGGAATTAAATAATTGGATTAAAGCAAATGGTGGCGAACCAACTATTTCGAGGACTAATATTACAGAACGCAAATTAGCTAAATGGTTAGAGGCGTTACGCAAAGATTTTAATCGAATGGAATCTTTACAGGAGTATGATTATTTAAATTTACTTAAGCCTCAACCTAGTGAATTGAGCCTAGATGAGATTCTTGATGATGAGTTGTTAGATGAAGACGAGCAACTTTTGTCATCTTTAACTAATATGGGACGTTATAAAAATACTGTTCCATATGGCTGATGGCAAGCCAACGCAAACGCATGAATAAAGGCTTTGAAAAATTCCGTGAAATGTTCAGAAAAACGCAGCAAGAAATTGCTGATGGGAGAAGACGAGTAATAGATTATTCGGGAAATAGAATACGTGCTAATGCATTTTATATTGATAAAGGTGTGCTCCTTTATGTGGAACGTATTTATGATCCAAAGACCGGCCAAACATACAATGAGACGGATGGAAGAGAATTTAAAGTTCATACTATTTATGAGAATCAACAAGAAAATGATATTAAACTCTTAAAGTCTAGTAGTCTTCCTTATATGATAAAACTAGGTACGGGAAGATGGTTACTGATTTGGATGATGTAGATGAAAGTTTGTTTTACAACAACTGGTTATGTGTATGTAGTTAAATATGCTGGTGAACATCAAGATTTACGTAATATAAATAATCTATATAAAATTGGATATACCAAAAATCTTAAGAATCGATTTAATAATACAGAAAATGAATCAACATATTTCTATGCGCCAATAGAACTTGTTGCAACCTATGAAATTCAAAACTTATCTGCATCTAGTGTAGAAAATTATCTTCATAAAGTATTTGCAAATCAACGTCTTGTTGCAACTATTAAATTAGGTAATGGAAAATATGTGGAAGCTAAAGAATGGTTTGTGGTACCTTTGGAAGAAATAACAGATGCTGTTAATAAGATGGTTGTAGAGTTGCAACAAAAGTAAATAGTGGAATAAGGGGAGAATATATTATGTATACTATTAATCAATTTGATTGGGTAGATTTTTATAAGGAATTTGCTAATGCTTTATTACAATATAAGAATAATCGGGAGATTCTTGTAGAAAAAGTAGAGAAAATCTATGAGCTTACAGGTATAGCTATGCCAACTTTAGAACGTAATAAGCAGCTTATTGATATAGATCCGTTTACTATTTTTGGCTTATTTAATAAAAGCTCTATGACTGTTGATAATCGAAATAAGATTATTTCTACAGTTGCTAATCTATTTGATATAAAGACACCTATACCTACATCATTTGATGGAATTCCATTACTTATGAATCAAAATGCTACCTACTATTGTTTTATTGATGAACGAGATGAAGATGATATAGATATTTTTTGGGACCTTTATGAGTCTGCACTTCTGTATGCCAATGATTCGAGTTCAGAAAATGCTTTGATATTATCTCAATATTTTGACCTAGCAATTAATAAGAAGGGTAATGGAACGAGTAAGATTACTATGGGGTTATATTGGATTGCACCAACTCATTTTCTAAATTTAGATAGAAGAAATACGTGGTACATTTATGAGTCTGGTAAGATGCCGCTTAACTTAGTTAATAATCTTCCAATTATTAGTGGAGATAAAATTCCAGCATCTAAATATTTTGAAATAGTTGATAAATTAAGGGCCTTTTTAAGTAGTGAACAGAGTACATTTAAAAACTTTATGGAGTTAAGTTTTGAGGCGTGGAGATACTCGGAGGAAGTTAATCTCCAGAATCGTGATGAGGAAAGACAAAGAAAGACCAAAGCAAAAGGGGCTGCTTTAGCTGATGATGATATAGAAACAATACGTTACTGGATTTACTCTCCTGGTGAACGTGCTAGAATTTGGGATGAATGTTACAATGACAATATTATGGCTATAGGTTGGGACTCGTTAGGTGATTTGAGTGACTATAATAGCAAAGGTGAAATGAAACAGAAAATGAAACAGTGCTATGATCCCTCTGGCTCCCTATATTAATTCGGCATCTGCTACATGGGAATTTGCTAATGAAATGAAACCGGGAGATATTGTATTCGCGAAGAATGGTATGCATCTAATTATCGGTAGGGGGATTGTAAAATCTGATTATATATATGACTCTCAACGAAAAGAATTTAGAAATATACGTAAAGTTGAGTGGACTGATCGAGGAAAGTGGGAATGCTCAAGACAATCACCTATGAAGACTTTAACGGATATTACATCATTTACAGATTATGTTGAGCAGTTAAATCTCTTCTTTGATAGGGATATGTTGGATGATGGTGAAACGTTAGAAACAAGTTACCCTACATATGATAAGAACCGATTTCTTGATTCTGTATATATGAGTGATGAAGATTATAATACACTGGTATCACTTGTTAAAAATAAAAAAAATATTATATTGCAAGGCGCACCTGGTGTGGGTAAGACTTTTGCTGCGAAACGTCTAGCTTATTCTATGATGGGAGTAAAAGACCCTAATCGTGTTATGATGGTACAGTTTCATCAAAGCTATTCTTATGAAGATTTTATTATGGGATTCCGCCCTTCTGAAAATGGTTTTAAACTTAAGCATGGCGTATTTTATGAATTTTGTAAAAGGGCTGAAGTTGATAGTGATAATGACTATTTCTTTATTATTGATGAAATTAACCGAGGTAATTTAAGTAAAATATTCGGGGAACTGTTTATGCTTTTAGAAAGCGATAAAAGAGGTGTAGCTTTACAATTACTTTATGCAGATGAGAAGTTTTCTATTCCAGAAAATCTTTATATTATTGGTATGATGAATACTGCAGATGTTAAGCTTAGCTATGCTAGATTATGCGTTAAGAAGACGTTTTGCTTTCTTTGATCTTAAGCCTGCTTTTGAGTCTGATGGGTTTAAGTCTTATCAATATTCTCTCAATAATGATAAATTTAATAAACTTATAGAATGTATCAAGCAGCTTAATCTAGCTATTAAATCAGATGAAACTTTAGGCGCAGGTTTTTGTATAGGACATAGTTATTTTGTGATTTAGATAAATCTGAAACATATGAAAGGGAAGATTCTCTCAGCAGAATTGTTGAATTTGAGTTAATTCCTCTTTTTAATGAATATTGGTTTGACGATGCTGATAT
>SCPN01000627.1_pt1 | contig 27667 bp, 26 predicted proteins | sample 6106831 | NCBI WGS metagenome assembly SCPN01 (sample SAMN10720447, study PRJNA508395) | human gut metagenome | isolation source: Participant 1, 0 month
CCCATTCCGCTTCTGGATAATGTGATACCCATTTCTCTGCAGATCATCCACCCGCTCATCTTCCAGGATCTCCACCGGAAACTGCTCCCTTGCATCCGGGCGTAACTTTTTCTTTCGTCTCTATAGGACTGTTCCATACTCCGCCTCCCTTCTGTTTTCCGTCAGACTGACACACATCTCCGTCTGCACACCAAATCCAACAGCACCGCAATAGCCTTCTGTGATACTCCAATCGGCAAAATCGCCATAATAGCTTCTGCAGATGCTCTCTAACCACAAAGGGACACTGCCCGATCACAGTGCCCTCAACCTCTACCGTCATTCCAGCTTGATCTGGACTCTTTCTTCTCCAATGCCTCTAACTTCTTCAACTCCTCGTCCTGCACATGGGATTTCTCCTTGCGGCGTCTCGGCTTGAACTTTAACTGAGCAACCTTATAGTCGCGGATCTCCTTTTCGTCCTTGTCCACAACCACGATCACCTTCACGGTCTGACGAAGGACATTAACACTGTGTACCTCACCCTTCAAGCCATCGTCTGTGGTCAAGATATCGCTCATATCTTCGGAAGTTTACTATTCAGGTACTCATAGGTCTCTTCCTCATTTTTCAAACAGCACATCAGTCTTCCGCAGACGCCGGAGATCTTGGTCGGATTTAAGGACAGGTTTTGCTCTTTCGCCATCTTAATGGACACCGGGATAAACTCGGATAAATAAGAATGGCAGCACAGCGGCCGTCCACAGATACCGATTCCGCCTACGATCTTGGTTTCGTCCCGGACGCCTACCTGACGAAGCTCGATCCTGGTCTTAAATACCGCCGCCAGATCCTTTACCAGCTCACGGAAATCAATCCTTCCATCTGCGGTAAAATAAAACAAAATCTTGTTATTATCGAAGGTATACTCCACATCGATCAGCTTCATTTCCAGATTGTGCTTGCGTATCTTCTCTAAGCACACCTTAAATGCATCCTTTTCCTTCTTTTTATTCGCCTCTTCTACATCCTCATCTTCCTTGGTTGCCATGCGGATCACGGATTTTAACGGCTGAACCACCTTGCCGTCCTCCACCTCACGGGTTCCCAGCACTACATATCCATACTCGATTCCTCTGGCCGTCTCCACGATCACGTGCTGACCGGATTTGATCTCATATTTGCCCGGTGCGAAATAATAGATCTTTCCCGCATTCCGGAATCTTACTCCAATTACTTTTACCATTTATGAATTCTCCTTCATCGCCAGGAACATCAGTTCCAGAGCAAGTTCCATATTAACATTCGCATCCAGACGGATTCTCGCCTTGTCAATGGCATTTAAAATATTCTCAAAGCCATCGTATCCAATCCTGGTGCTCATCTCATTCATCGCGCTGAATTCATCCTTAAAGATCAGCAGATTGGCATCCTTGGTCACCTTAAACATCAGACCATCCCGGTACCACACCTGCATAATGTCCAGACACTCGTGCAGATCCATATTTTCATCCTTCAGGCGCTTGATAGCGTCCAAAAGCTGGGAAATGTCCATCTGGCGGATATTTTTCAAAATATTTAATATCTGCTCGTAGGACTGACGGAAATCCTCTGATTCTGCCAGCCGTTTCGCCTTACCCAGATTTCCCCTGGCAAATGCAGCGTACAACTCGCTCTGGCTCTCAGACACGCCCATCTTCTCCGTCAGATAACCACGGATCATGGAGTCCGGGAGCGGTTTTAACTTCAACTGAACGCAGCGGGATAAAATCGTAGGCAGAAATCCATCCGGGTTGGTGGTCAATAATAGGATGACCGCATAAGCCGGTGGTTCCTCGATGGTTTTTAGCAAGGCGTTCTGCGCCTGTACCGTCATCTTCTCCGCTTCATCCACGATATAGATCTTATAATTCGCGCTGTAAGGCCGGATCTGGATGGTATCATTGATCTGCTCACGGATATCATCCACACCAATACTGGCCGGTTTTTCATGAGTAACGTAAATCAGATCCGGATGATTGCCAGACAGCACCTGCTTACACGCATGACACTCCAGACAGGGCTCTGTCTGTCCCTTTTCGCACAGAAGCGTCAAAGCAAATGCATTGGCCAGGGATTTGCGCCCCATTCCCGCTTCTCCCGCAAGGATATACGCATGGGAAACCTTGTGAACTGCTATGGCTTTCTTAAAATGCTCCTTAATGGTCTCATGTCCTAAAATGTCCTGAAAACCTGGCATAAAATCCCCTCCTTCACGACTTACTTTTGGTCATTATAGCATAAAATCGCTTTTATGTATAGAGACTGTGAACCAGAATCCCGTAAAGTAAAAAGTGAAAAAGAATCCTGCTTGCAGGATTCTCCGCCTGCGGCGGGTCGCTTTAGCGACACTCTTCCACTCCGCCGCAGTGCGATCCTTAGCGGAGCGTTTTTGTGTCATAGGACGAAATTTCCTATGACACAAAAAAAGCAGATTCCACGGAATTCACCTCCACAGAAATCTGCTTTTCCCACTTCTATTTCATTTCATCTGACCCGTATCTTTTTCCTACAATACCTTTTCAATCTCGATCCTCTGTCAATCATTGCCTTCACAACACACAAATGCCATTCACTGTTCTGACAATCTCATCTGCTTAAACAGACGATCCAGATTAAATCCGGCTTTTCTCAATGTCTTGGTGAAGTTCTCGCAGTTATATAACTGCTCTCCAGCCATCCACTGAGGACATGTTGTCTTTTCTCCACACATCGATGGTTCATTCACAAATCCCATATCCATACCGCCCATAACTGCACCTCCCATTCGCAATCTTCATTTTCCTGCTGCTGCATTTCCGGCAATTTTTTTATTGCCTGCTCCACCATACCGTTTCCACCTTTGTCTTTGTTGTTTACACATGATTTGTATTTTCAGTATGGTTTTTATTAATATTTTGTTTTGTCTTTTTCTGTTTATAGTATATCGTTTTCTGGACATTTCGTCCATAATCTGCTAATCTGAAAATAACGCTAAAATATGTACTGTTAATACATAAAATTTACAGATGTCCTTATTACGCGGACACAGAAAGGACTCCTCATGGCCATCCGTCTTGATGAATTATTTGATAAAACCAAGCGAACCTTTGAACTGAAGCTGATTGCCGGAAAAGGCGGTCTCAACCATATCGTAGGCTGGGTTCACCTCCTGGAAGACGAGATCATTCTCAACCGGTTCGGTGGACAGGAGCTGGCTGTCACCACTGGTATGAAATCCCAGGAACCGGACTGGCTCCTTCACGTAGTCACCTCCATGAAAAAACGAGACTGTTCTGGTCTGATCTTAAACACCGGCATGTACCTAAAAAACATTCCACAGTCTGTTATTGACTGGTGCAATCAAAATGATTTTCCCCTGTTTGCCATGCCATGGGAAATTTCCTGCACCCAGTTAGTCCAGGAATTTTGCACCATCATCATGAAACGGGCCCAAAAAGAACGGGAATACGGTGATATTTTTCAGTCCATCATTCAGGGCGCACCACTGAACTCTGAACTTTTAGCACCTCTGAAGAATCGTTTCCAGACGGACAGTACCTTCCAGGTCTTCTGTATCCGGATCCGTTTTGGCGTGGAAGATACCACTGCCTTCCGTCAGGCCATTCTTCACCTGGAAAACCATCTGACTCTCTGGCAGAAATCCAAACGCCTTCAGTCTCCTTATCTTCTTTTTGAAATGGATGACTGTTACACACTGGTCATCAATCACCTGCCCCTTGCTTACACGCAGGAAATTGCCGACCAGATTTTAGACCAATTTTCTTATTTTACCAGGAGAAATATGATCTCCCTCGGCATTGGTTCCCAGGTCAACGGCATTGCCTCGGTAAAATCCGCTTTTTCCAGCGCCCGGATGGCTGCGCAAATGGCCTACCAGACAGACAAAAAGATCATCAATTTCCAGCAAATGGGTTTTTTCAAGATCCTGTTTGCCGCCGATGACACAACGATCCTGAAATCCTACGAACAGCAGCTCCTTGGACCTTTGGAAGAGCATGACCGGCATCACCATTCCCAGTATATGGAAACGTTGCGTTCTTATATTGAAAATGACCGTAGTCTGATGGGCGTGGCAGAATCTACCTTTACCCACCGGAATACGGTCAATTACCGAATCCAGAATATCAAAAAAATTTTAAATAACCCTTTAAAAACCGCCCAGGATCTGTTCCCATACCAGGTGGCTTTCTATATCCGAGATATGAAGCTGTAAACGCATTCCGCTTACACGCTTTTATAGCTGTTTCTACAATTGTTTCTACAATTGCTTCATAATCATTTCATGAATTGCTTCGATAGACTTCATATTATCGGTCTCATCGCAGCATGGAATTTTGATCCAGCCATATTTTTTACTTAAGATCATGCTGTTTTCATAAGATTTGACCAAAAATGCCTGATCAGACTCATGGATATCTTTCTTCGCCTGATGAGTGATCTTATTTTCCCGATCCTTCATCAGGCGGAAGGTCACCTCCGGTTTTACATCCAGGAAAAATACCTTCTCCGGCACCGGAAGTCCGCCTTTTACAAACTCAAAATCATACTCCCAGTCCAAAAATACCAGTTTCTCCTCCAGGGAGTTCAGTTTCGCCGTCTGATGAAGCATATTACTTGTCACATACCGGTCACAGATCACAATATGGTCTTCGCCGCTCTCATAAAATTCCTTCCACTCCTTCAGATAAGAAGCAAACCGGTCCACCGCAAAAAAGGAAGATGCCACATACGGATTCACAGCCGCCGGATCCGCCCCAAATTCCCCTTCCAGATACATTTTCACAAGCGCCGAGGAATCACTCTCGTAACAAGGATAGGACACCATCTTCACCTTTTTTCCCTGTGCTGTCAATGCCTCGTACAATAATTTTGTCTGTGTTGCCTTTCCGCTTCCGTCACTGCCTTCGATTACGATTACTTTTCCCACTTTTCTAACTCTCCTCTATCGCTATTTCGTATTTTTTTCTTCATTTGTAACCATTTAGTACCTTCGTTCTATGCTTTCTGTCTTCACACGCCAAAGGTACCTACTTTACTACACGTATCTCTTTACAGCTTTTGTCAGCCATTCCCTGCACCGAATATCCACATTCCTGGTATCTCTTTACCAGATCCACCACATCCTGACTGATCTGCTCACCCGGTACCACAAATGGGATTCCCGGCGGATACAGGTAAATATATTCCCCAGAAATCCGTCCCGCACTATTTTCCAAAGGAATCTTCTCATCCGCCTGTTCCCAGCCATCCGCGATGGTCATCACTGCATTCTGACTTTCTCCACACAGACTTGTCAACGCCCAATGCTCCTTACAATCTCGTCCATGATCATTTTTCAATGCCTCAACAGTCTCAGCACAATCGCCATTTTTCTGTTCATTCATCACATATGGCTGATTTTCTGCCATTTTACCTGGTTTTTCATCAAGCTTCAAAAGCGCATTCCGGAGCCGCCGCAATCCTTCCTCCGTATCCATCACCGTCGTGATCGCTGTCACATACTCTGCCGCGCACATCTCCATTTCCAAATGATACTCCCGGCGAAGCCATTCTCCCAGCTCTTCTCCATTAATTCCAGTTCCCCTTGTGGAGATGATCACCTTGGAAATATCCAGGTCATAGACCCCGTTTTTTCCTTTCTGGTCTTCTTCCAGAAGCCGCAGATGCTTCATCGCCCCCAACTCCTTCCGAAGTTTCACCAGCCTATGATAAAACTGATCCATCATACTCCGTCCGCCGGTCATTCCCTCTTCTGTCCCTTTACTCTCTTCCATAAATCTCAGGCACCGCTCCATCCCAGCCATAAACAGATACGACGGACTGCTGCTCTGAAAGATCTGCAGATAATGCTCCAGCCGCTCCCGGTCCACCAGATCCCCCTTCACATGAAGGATCGATGTCTGGGTAAACGCCGGCAATGTCTTATGAAGACTCTGGATCACCACATCCGCTCCCAGATCCAGCGCCGACACCGGAAATCCCTTATGATACCGGAAATGCGCCCCATGAGCCTCATCCACAATCAACGGAATCCCACACCCATGACAAATTTCCACAATTTTTTCTACATCAGATACAATTCCATCATACGTCGGCGACACCACCAGCACCGCCTGAATATCGTGATCAGTTTTCAACACCTGCTCAACATCTTCCGGAACTAATCCACCTTGTATCCCAAATTCCTCTATGATTTGTGGATAAATATATTCCACGCGCAGCCGATTGAGGAAAACTCCATGATAAGCCGCCTTATGGCAGTTCCGGCTCATCAAAATCTTCCCTCCATGCTGGGTCATCCCGCAAACCGCGCTCAAAATTCCACAGCTGCTTCCATTGACCAGATAATAACTCCGGTCTGCCCCGTACCTCTTTGCCGCCCAGTCCATGGACTCCCGAATGATCCCTTCCGCATGGTGTAAATTATCAAATCCATCAATCTCCGTAATATCAATGGCATATGGATTAGGAAATTCCTGTAAAAACGGATTCCCCACCTGCCTTTTATGTCCCGGCATATGAAATGGATACACATCCGACTGACTGTAATCCACTAATTTATCATATAGATCCATACTTCCAATCTCCACTCTTTTTCAAACCTTTTTCGTAACGATTCAGTACCTTCATAGCTACCCTTTTCTTCGTAAATTGTATCATAGAATCTACCTATTTCCAATCCTATTTACTTTCTCACAAATTCCCACTATAATACTCTTACGGTTTCAAAAGAACAGTTACCTTTATTTTTCAAAATAACCTAGATTTTTCAAAATAATGTAGATGAAAGAAAAGAGGCAAATCAATATGAGAACGATTCAATTTAAAATGGAACGCCAGGGCCTGGTAACCGAAGGCCAGGAAGTCGAAATCACCGATCACGAAGCTGACAGCGGAAGCTGCTACATCATCGAACCTGCAGTTGCCATGTCCGGTTGCTATAAAGGCCGTGACCGTTTAAAAAGCACTCATGGAATCGTAAAAGAAATTCAACACAATGATCGTGGATATTATGTGATCGTAGAATTTGATGAATAACCATAAAATGGTGTCTGGGATTTTTGTGGATTTTAGAGCAATAAAAAAGTGTCTTCGACACTTCAACTCCCCTGCCCCTCAATCTTGAGGGGTTAGGGGTTTCCTTTTGCTTCATTTTCCTGCATAATAGACATATGAATATCTTACAAAGAATTTTTACAGACTATTATGAGAAAATCAAATATACTCTTCATCCCAGATCTTCTGAGATGGAAAATATCGAAAAAATGATCAACTGTGGTGATCCTTCTTTTGGTGGCGCTATGTATGGCTGTCCACACTGCGGAAAACTTAAGTTCGTTCCTTTTCGCTGCCACAGCCGTTTCTGTCCTACTTGCGGTAACAAGTATTCTATGGATCGCTCTACCTCCATGTCTTTTAAACTGGTTAACGTCAAGCACAGACACTGTGTCTTCACCATTGATGAAAATCTCCGTGATTTTTTCCTTCAGGACAGATCTCTGCTTCCTTGCCTTTTTCATTCTGTTGCCAGCGTTATTTCCCGCATGTTCTTTAAAATGAACAAATCCAAGAATTTTACTCCTGGTTACATTATGGTTCTTCATACTTTTGGCAGGGATCTTAAATGGAATCCTCACATTCACTGTCTGATTTCTGAAGGTGGCTACAGCGATGACGGGGAGTGGCGCCATATCACCCATTTTAATTATACTTTCCTCCGAAACGCCTTTCGTACTGCGTTACTTAACGAAATGGAAAGCCTGCTTGGTTCCTCTTTCAAAAAGGTCAAAGCCTTATGTTATTCCGAACACAAACAAGGTTTCTATGTTTATGCCAAACCGAATCAATGCGATCCAAAAAACGTAGTCAAATATATCGGTCGTTATCTCGGTCGCCCGGTTATCGCTACATCCAGAATTGATCACTATGACGGCGAATCCGTTACCTTCCATTACAATCGCCACGAAGACGAAAAATATGTCGAAGAAACACTCCCGGCTATTGATTTCATAAAGCGGTTAATCAGACATATCCCTGAAAAGCACTTTAAAATGATCCGATATGGCGGAATCTATGCGCGCCACCGTGAAATTGACAAACATTTGCATCGGGCTGTAGCGAAAGAAAAACATCATGTTTTTCGTTGTTTCAATCAGTGGCGTACTGCTATTCTTTCTTCTTTTGGGTATGACCCCTTGCAATGCCCTGACTGTAGGCACGAAATGGAGTTTCTTGAACTCTACTATAACCACCAGCGCGTTTCTCTCGAAGAACTTTACGAGAAAGCAATGTCCAAATCTCGTGGAAAACGTTCCTCCGCATGAATTTTGATGTTATAATCTCCCTGAAAGGAGATTTCCATCTATGAAGCCTGATATCGAGGAACTGCGCAGAAAATACATTGAAACTCCCCCAGAAGGTATGACATCCGCGGACATTCGCCATATGAGCGAGGAGGATCTTCTGGATATGGATTATTTCTTAAATGATGACGAACTTGATGACGATTTCGGTGAAGAAGGCTTCTATATCTTCTAAACCGACAACCGTTTATTTGTCATGCCCGCCTTTGTGCGGGCTATTTTCAATTCAACAGAACGCCAACGGCGGTCTTTCCTATAAAGTAAAAAAGAATCCTGCTTGCAGGATTCTCCGCCTGCTGTGGCGGGTCGCTTTAGCGACATTCTTCCACTCCGCCGCAGTGCGATCCTTAGCGGAGCGTTTTTTGTGTCATAGGACGAAGTTTCCTATGACATAAAAAAACGAGCAGCAGGGAAACTGGATTTACGCTCACCTGCTACTCGTTCGTTGTAATTATATTTCCTGTTTTTTTAAAAGTCAAACAAAATTTTCTTGCAATATAACTTTTTCCGACTTTTTCTTTCTGCTATAATTAACATAACTAACATCATTCCATACGAGGAGGATCCAATATGTCAAATACTGATTTTTGCAGCGATGCATTGCTGGACTATCTTTACACGCAAACACTCCCTACGCCTCTGCCTCCCGATTACACCAAGGACGATTTTTCTAAATGGCAGATCAAAAAAAGAAATGAAGTGCAGGATCTTCTGCGTATTCAGGAATTATCCAATCTTCTTTCTGTTCCAGTTTCTGCCCAGCTCATAGAACAGTTTTATACGGATGATGTTCTTATAGAAAAATATTGTCTCCAGGGTATTCGGCATCTGAATACGCCGCTTTATATTGCAGGTGCTAACAATCCTGCCTCAAAAAGTATTTTATACCTACACGGTCATGATAAATTTGGTATCCAGGGCGCCTTAAAACACTTAGAAGCTTTCCCCATACCATAAATATCTTCCTCTTCTTCTTGCCAAGGAAGGCTACCGGGTCTACGCTCCTGAAATGATAGGTTTTGGGGAAGCTCATAAACAGCATTATGACATGGGAACATAGTAAAGAAGGCTCTTGTTTTCCAAATGGGACGCAATTACTGGCCTCCGGATTCTCTTTGGCCGGTCTTCGTTCATTTCAGGCCATGAAGATCGTAGATTTTATGAAACAGCAGAATGCAGAAACCATATCCGTTTTCGGTATTTCCGGCGGTGGTATGGGGGCCATGTATCTGAGTGCCTGCGATTCCCGTATTGACCATATGATTCTCTCCGGGTATCCATGTACCTGGCCTGACACCTTATTTGTCCATCACCATTGTATCGATAATTTCGTTCCGGGTATGACACGGATCGCCGATGGTCCTCAGATCATCTCTCTTTTCGCACCAAAACCTTTGCTTTTATTGACCGGAAAAACTGATCATGTATTCGCTTTATCTGGTGCCCAAAAAGCATTTTCCGTAGTCAGGGAAGCTTATCAGATTTTTGATTGTCCCCATCAATTACAAAGCTTCGTTTTTGATGGAGGACATGAAGCAGCTCCAGAGCTTGTGATCCCATGGTTCAGGGATCGATGCAAATAGCAGGAACGGCTGACGATCACAGTTTTTATGATACCACGCAGTGCAGAAAAAAACGGGAGCAGAAAGTTTATCGCTCTCCGCTCCCGTTTCTATCGTGCAATCATAACTCAGACAAATCGTGCAATCACAGTTCAGGCAATATAGTCTGATTATTCAATTGCAATGTATTTCTTCTGCTCAACTGCAGGTTTTGCTTCTTTCTTCGGAACAAACAGTTTCAGGATACCATGTTTGAACTCGCCTTTGATATCTTCTTCTGTGACATCATCGCCAACATAGAAGCTTCTCTGACAGGAACCTGCGTAACGCTCACGTCTGATGTAACGTCCGGTATCTTTCTCCTGTTCATCCTGATCCAGCCCCTTAACTGCGCTGACCGTTAAGTAACCGTTGTTCAATTCTGCGGAAACCTCATCCTTGGTAAAGCCAGGCAGATCGATCTCCAGCTCATAGCCCGCATCAGTTTCCTTAATATCGGTCTTCATCAGGTTCTGGGCATGACGACCATACACAGCTTCTTCTCAACCTTTTTATCTGCTTTGTCATCATAAAATGGAAAACCAAAGAAATCATCAAATAAATTCTCACCAAAAATACTAGGCATTAACATAAGTCATCTCTCCTTTTTAATATGTCTTTCATATCGTATTGTTATCACATTCCAAATGGGAATGCGGAATCTGCAACTCCATTATCCTTCAATCGCAATGGTCTTCTTTTCTTCGACTGCCGGTTTTGCTTCCTTCTTCGGGACATCCAGTGTCAGAACACCATTTTCAAATTTTGCTTTGATGTCTTCCTGGCTTACGCCATCACCAACATAAAAGCTTCTGCTCATGAGCCACTATAACGCTCTCTGCGGATATACTTACCGGTTTTGTCCTTCTCGTCAGTCTTACTGTTAGCAGCTGCGGTGATCATCAGGTATCCGTCCTTGACTTCCGCCTTGATATCTTCCTTCTTCACACCCGGAAGGCTGATCGCCAGTTCATAACCTTTCTCCGTCTCTTTTATATCTGTATTCATCAGCTCACTGCCTGAATAAGCCGGAGCGCTGAAATCAAAGAAATCATCAAATACATCATCATGAAAAATACTAGGCATCAACATCATAAGTCATCTCTCCTTTTGTCGTTGATCCTAAGGCAACAAGGATTCAGGGATTTTAGAGATCTTTGCCTCTTTCGTTCCCTCTTCCTTTGTTCTACGGTGTAATATAACACATATTAATAGCACTGTCAAGAGGTGAGTGCTAATTTTTTGTGAAGAATTTGTGAACTTATTTTTTATGGCCGCAGTGGGCGAACTGCTCAGACAGAAAGACGCAAACCATGACCTACCGGCGCCTGTTTACATAACTTACTTTTCTATTCTTCTGGTTCCATTTCCCTGGCCTTCTGATCCGCCGTTCCATCTCCTCTATAACTTGAAATACCAATTTGGCATTTCGAGTTGCCTTACCGCACAATCATTTCTTATAATAATCTAATCAGCTCTTCAATATCTTCCATTTTTGTCCCCCAGCTTGTTGCAAAATCGGACAACGGTATGGTTCTCGTCATATTTCTCCCAGAAACCAAACTCCACCTTTTTGCCCAGTTCTTCCATCTGGCAGTCTTCCAGGACAATGAAGATCTGGTTGGTTGGAGAATCGATAAAGAACTGATATCCTTTTTCTTTCAATGCCTGTTTTAACCGATCTGCAGTCTCAATGGCATTTTTACTGATCTTACAGTACAGATCGTCTGTAAATAAGGTATCAAACTGGACACCTGCCAGTCTTCCTTTTGCCAAAAGTGCTCCCTGCTGCTTCACCAGGGTCATAAAATACTTTGGCGCTTTTCTTTAGAATACCTGCCACCCTCACCGCAGTGCACTTCACAACCTCGTTCCACCGATATAAAACACATCCGTCAGTCTGGCAATATCCTCTAATGTCACATCCGTTTCCTTGCTCACCAGTCCATATCCCAGGCGGGCTCCGTCTAAGAATAACGGCATCTCATACTGTCTGCACACGGCAGATAATTCCTCCAGTTCCTTCTTTGTATACAGTGTACCATATTCCGTTGGATGAGAAATGTAAACCATTCCAGGAAATACCATATGTTCGTGATTGGCATCTCCATAAAAACGCTCCACATAAGCCTTTACTGTCTCTGCCTGAAGCTTGCCATTTACCTGAGGCAAAGCCAGTACTTTATGCCCGGTATATTCAATAGCGCCAGCCTCATGGCCATTCACATGGCCGGTTTCTGCAGCGATCACGCCTTCATAGCGGTTTAACATAGAAGCGATCACTACGGCATTGGTCTGGGTACCTCCTCCTAACAGATAAATTTCTGCCTCCGGACATCCGCAGGCCTTGCGGATCTTTTCTTTTGCGGACTCTGTATATTTGTCAAAACCGTAACCTGGCAGCTTCTCCATATTGGTTTCTACCAAGCGCCGCAAAATTGTCTCATGAGCACCTTCACAATAATCATTTACAAAAAATAACATTTCTCAATTCCTCTTTTCTATAGAATCTTCCGCTTCTGTCCAAAATGATGGAAACGGTTTACAAACAATAATCCACGGAATACCCAGTCGATATACATACCATACCAGACACCCATGACCCCTAAGTTTAGTACCTTAACAAAGAAATATGCGGACGCGATCCGGAAAATCCACATAGACGCCACAGAGACATACATGGTAAACGGTGCATCAAAGCTGGCTCTTAAAGAATACGGAATGGTGAATGCCAACGGCCATACCACCATGGCAAGGCTATGGGCAAACAGCATCTCTGCCGATGTCCTGGTCGCTTCCGGGGACAGGTTGTAGATTCCCACCACCTGATTGCGGAACAAGATCATAAGAGAACAGATCACCACTAAAGCCGCATAGTTGACCAGTACCAGCTTTTTCGTGTACTGCTTTGCCTGTTCCCATTCACCGGCACCTACGCACTGACCGACAATGGTGATGATGCCAAGACCGATGGCGTTGCCTACCAGATATTCAAAGGTTACCAGATTACTGGCAACTGCATAGCTGGCAATTGCCACGGTTCCCAGAGAAGACACCAGACTCTGCAAAAATAATTTGCCAAACTGGAACATAGTATTTTCCATGCCGTTTGGAACACCGACTTTTAAGATGTCTTTGATCATCCTTCCGTTAAACCGCAGTTCCTGGAGATTGCGGATCCGGATCACATTCTGTGGTCTCTGGATCAGAAACAGCATCAGAATAGCAGCGAAGGCTCTGGATACCAGGGTCGGAATACCGACACCTTCAACCCCCATATGTAACCCAAACACACAGATCGCATTTCCTGCGATATTGATGGCATTCATGACTAAGGAGGCATACATGGAAACCTTGGAATTGCCCATGGCCCGGTACAATGCAGCGCAGGAGTTGTATACTGCCAGAAATGGGTACGATAATGCGGAAAGCCAGAAATATATCTGGGCATTTTCCATGACACTGTTCTCAACTTTGCCAAAAATCATGGCTAACAGATGCCGGTTACCAATCAGTGCGATCACTGCGATCACCACAGACACCATAGTCGTGACCAGGATCAGCTGGCCAGCTGCCTCGCAGGCATTCTCCGGCTGTTTCTTACCAATATACTGGGCACAGACCACAGAACCACCGGTCGCCAGAGCAGCTAACATCTGAATGATCAGAATGCTGATGGAATCCACCAGGGAAACACCGGAAACCGCCGTCTCCCCGACCGCCGCTACCATGACCACATCGGCCATTCCCACCAAAACGGCTAAAAGCTGCTCCACGATCAAGGGGAGCAGCAGCTTCGCTAAGTCTTTTCTTGTAAACATACCTTAAAACCTCCCATATTCCTTCATGTCCCAGAACACCCGGTTCCACAAAATATGATATTCTTCGTAAAACGGGAATCGATCAAATTCCTGAAAGGCTTCTGCCATACTGCCATAATACCAGGCATGCATCCGCTTGTCCTTCTCATGGAACTTCTTCCAGAGCTCTTCCCCAATAATCAAATAGTCCGTGGCCGTACTGCGCAGATTGCTCAGTTTATCTCCAAACGCGATCATCTTCATATCTTCAGGCGCATGCTTCATCCGGTCAATCGTAGCCTGCTTCCGCTCTTGCCAGGTCAATAACTTATTCTCACTTTCTGCCTGCACCAGATCTGCCACCCGCTTTCCAAACTGCTCTTCCAGTTCTTCATAACGGACTCCCGCATCCTCGATCACATCATGAAGGTACGCCGCTGCGATCACCTCCGGATCTTCTGTCATCATTGCAACGATCATAGCTACCTCTCTTGGGTGCACAATATACGGAAGCTTACTTCCTTTTCTCAAAGCACCGGCATGAACATGGGCAGCAAATTCTGCAGCTTTCTGGATCATGGAGAATCCTCCCTCTATTTGTAAATGATAACTGCCTGGTAACCGCTTAGGTTCTTACAGTTATGTTAAATTTAGATTAATCATATCATACCACTCTGGAATTTTGAAGATAAACTTGTAAGAAGTCTCATTTTCTGCTATGCTATGGGTAATCAAAAGGAGGTTATTTTTATGAATCAGACAACACGCACCAGAAGTGCCATGCACCAGCGGTCCAATCCTCTGGATTCTGATCTGCTGCAGATCCTTCTCTTTTACATACTGCCATTTATTGTGATCAATTCCATTATTTTCTTCTTTGTGGTCACTGCCAAGCCCAAATACGAACTGACCGTGGCACCGACTAACGACTATCAGACCACCACTGCGACATTTAAGATCACATCCCACATGCCGCTTAAGAATGTCACCATTACTTTCAATTCCCAGCCGCTGGATCTGGTCAGCGTGGGAAAGAAAACCTATCAGGCGACTTTAACGGAGAATGGAATCCTGGATGTCTACATGCAGAACTTTAATGGCATGTGTGTCTCTAATTATGAGGTTGTGGACACACTGGATGATGAATGTCCAGATGTCGTTTCCTACGATATCGACAACGGTCTTCTGGTTTTGACCTTAAGCGACAGCCAGTCCGGCGTGGACTATTCCTCTCTCCATGCTACTTCCGCTGATGGTACCGTATATGAGCCATTATCCATTGATAAAACCAACGGTAAAGTCACATTCCAGCTTCCAGAAGGCGGTGTTACTGTTTCCATTAAGGATATGTCTGGCAATGAATACCAGCCGACCTTCTCTGTAGTAAAATCTACAGAAGGCACTGGAGATGGATCGGAAGGTACTGTTATTTTGCAGTAGCCGATGGATGCCTGTTATCATGTTCGCGGATCATATGTTTGAAAATGTCAATGTCAGAAGGCAGTACAGCCCCATCATCTTTGATGGGATCCTGTACTGCCTTTTGTCATAGGGAAACTTCTGTCCTATGATCTGCCTGCGGGATATGTCCGCTTACACTGACCAGAATCACGCGCCAAATCTTACGGACGTTCGATTAATAGGAATTTCTCCGTCCATACAGCCGGTTCATCTGTCTGCATCGTTTCTGGATCTCCGGTGTAAAAGCTCCTTTTTTCATTCTCCAGGTCCAGTTTCCACCCAGGGTAGATGGCATGTTGATTCTTGCCTCTGTTCCCAGACCCAGATAATCCTGCATCGGGATTACCGCCAGATCTGCCGTACTTGCAAGAGCCAGACGGATCACTTCCCATGAAAGTTCTTTCTCCCATCGTGTTTTTTCCGTTACTTCCGGTGCTGCACAGGAATTATAAAGGTTTTCTTTGTCCAGATCATGGATTCCCATATAATCATTAACAAATTTCTTGTCTTCCGGGCTTAAGCTGCGATACCAGCCCACAACCGTATCATTGTCATGGGTTCCTGTATACACCACACAATTCTGTTTATACAGATACGGCAGGTAGCTGCTTTCTTCCCCTGCCTGAAAGGCAAATTCCAGCACTTTCATACCCGGGAATCCTGTATCTTCCAACAGCTTCAGAACGCTTGGTGTTAAAAATCCAAGATCTTCTGCAATGATATTAACCTTGCCGAAGACCTCCTTGATCTTCTCAAAGATTGCGATTCCAGGACCATCCTCCCATGCGCCATGAATTGCAGTGGTCTCTCCGAATGGGATCGCGTAATATTGGTCAAAGCCCCGGAAATGATCGACCCTCACCATGTCATACAGCTCAAAGCTGAACCGGATTCTCTTCATCCACCAGGAAAATCCTGTTTTTTTATGGTAATCCCATCGGTATAAGGGATTGCCCCATAACTGTCCCGTAGCAGAAAAAGCATCTGGTGGACATCCAGCTACTGCGACCGGCTGACATTCCTCATCAAATTGAAATAATTCCGGGTGAGCCCAGCTGTCCGCACTGTCAAATGCCACATAAATAGGAATATCACCGATGATCTGAATATCCTTGCTATGGGCATATTCCTTCAACGCTTTCCACTGTTTTAAGAAAGTTACCTGCTGGAATTCGTAAAAGCAGATCTCATCTTCCAGTTCTTTCTGGTATCTGGCGACCGCTTCTGGTTTCCTCAGTTTGATATCCTCATCCCACTGACTCCAGCTCTTTTCGCCAAATGCTTTCTTTACTGCTGCGTAAAAGCAATAATCGATGGTTTCCGGACTTAATTCTTCCTCAAATTTCTCTTTTAGGGATTTTCCTGCTTCATTTTCCTCTTTTTCCAGCCGTTTTAGGCGATCATAAGCTTTGCGAAGCACCTGAAACCTGGTCTGATACACCGCTTCATAAGAGATCTCTTCTGGATTCTGACCGCAGTCCGCCTCCTGACATTCCGCTTCTGTAAGAAGCCCTTCCTCCTTCAACTGATCTAAATCAATAAAATAAGGATTTCCCGCAAATGCAGAGAAAGACTGATAGGGCGAATCTCCATATCCTGTAGGCCCCAGAGGCAGAATCTGCCAGTAATTCTGTCCTGCCTCCCATAACTGATCAATAAATTCATATGCCTCTTTTGAAAATGTACCAATTCCATACTTTGATGGAAGACTTGCAACGGGCAGCAATACGCCACATGTTCTCATGCCCTGATCCTCCTTACTGTTGTTCTATACTCCCAGATTCTCACTGCGCTCGATTTTGTGAACAGATTTGAGTGCATCTGATAGAAAATCCAGCCGCTGAAAGATTCTGTCACTATCATCAGTGTAGCGAGGAATGGTTCTTTTTGCAAGTCTTTCTATGTATCAGTAATAAAAGTAACAAGAGAAGAAGCAATACCGGGAATAAAAAGATGGTGATCTTTAAAATCTGACGGATCAGTTCCTTCCAAAAGCTTTCTTCCATCATTTCTTTTTGTTCTTCCTCCGATGATCCTGTCTGATCCATGGTGATCTCTGGCATCTTTTTGTATACCGCCTTCCAGGCGTATCCCGTTTCTGCCGGGAGCATGACCACATCTCCATAGATCACCTCACAGTCCGCCACATATTTTTCTCCCTCTGCCTCTGCTTTCCGGTACCAATACCCGTCTTCTCCAAGCCACGGTCCTCCTTCCCATCTGGTAGACGTGATTTTATAATATTTTGGAGATAATCCGGCCAGTTTTAACAGTTCCTTCGCATATGCCGCAAAAGGATCTCCTTCTTTGGCTCTCACCACCTGATCACCCAGATAGTAGGCTCCTGCATCATATTGCTGGACCGTGATCGGGAGAGAAAATCCATCCACCCATCTCCAGTTGGTAAACTCTGCATCTTTGACCGGAAGTTCTGCTTCTGTCTCCACTCCCGTATCCTGATCCTTTACCCATGCATGATACGTTTCCGGAAGCTGTTCAGCCTGTTCTACCGCTGTGTACTGGACCGTTTCCTCCACCGCCTGTTCTTTCTGCGGAATTTCCTTCTTAATCTGCTCCAGACTTTGAAGTTCATACCTGGCGGTTCCATACTGATAGATCTGGGCTGGGCGGTATTTTTCACCGTAAGCTTCTAAAAAGGCATCACTGATGATCTGCATCGTTTCAGGCTTCTGCTCCGCCTGCACTTCTATCCCCATAAAATCTCCATATTCAATCAGAAAGATCACCATGAATACCGATAGCAACCGAAACATTCTCCGAAGCTTCTTACTTCTTACCATTCTTCCGTTTCCTTTCCCATATCTGTTTTACAAAGCAGAGCATCAGCAATGACGTACTGCCTGCAAAGACCAGAATCCATACCCATGGAATTTCTTCTTCCACATAGCCAAGTCTTGGGATCTTCTGAGCGGTGATACCTCCAAAGGTTTGTTTTCCTCCCTTATTTCGTCCCTTTCGGTATTCTACAAAGATCCTTCCAATCAGACGTTCTTCCTTTTCCGGCTGTTCTGGTGTCTCCTGTATCGTTTCCTGCTCATTCTCTGGAATGGTTTCTGTCTCCTTTTCTTCCCGTTCCGGTCTGGTTGGACGATCTGGTCCGGTGGTTTCTTCCGGTACAGTAGTCTCCTCTGGTCTGGTAGTCTCTTCCGGTCTGGTGGTCTCTTCCGGTTTGGTGGTCTCTTCCGGTTTGGTGGTCTCTTCCGGTTTGGTGGTCTCTTCCGGCTCTGTTGGTTTTTCTGGTTCTGTTGGCGTCTCCTTTTCTTTATTTTGAACAGTCAGTTCCACCAGTGCCATCTCTCCATTTTGGTAAGAATTCATCCCTGCTTTTCCTGAAAAATACCACTGATAGACCTGATCAGAGCACACATAACCATCTGGTGCCGTGATCTCCCGCAGTTCATAACGATACGGCTTTCTCGTTCCATCAGCCGCCAGATACGAAACTGGCAGTCCAACCGCCTCTACAATTCCCGAAGCATCTGTGATCATTTTTCTCTCTAATACCGGAGTTTCCGTCAATGACTGCCTGTTTTGTACCGGTCCCAGCTGTACCTGCTTCGTCCATATTGGCTCTGCCTGTACCTGCTCCGTAAGCTCCTCTGTTCCTAAAAGACAGTTCCACAAGGACCATCCGCTCCATTCCGGTTGTTGAAATACCTGCAGCTGGAATACTGCGCCTGCCAGTAATTCCCCATGTTCCCCTTCTTTTCTGATTTTTAGCTTTCCCTTCACCTCCTGATTTTCTAAAACCACCAATGTAAATTCCTGATCCAGCTCATAAGTGATCGAAACCGGCTCTGCCCTCGTGTAATAATCCGGGGCGATTTCTTCCGCCAGCCAGTAATCACCACTTTCTAATCCGGTAATTTCATGAGGCCGGTAATCCCCATGCTGATAGCCATCTGGAATGGTTCCATTCAACTTCTCTAATTCTGAAAAACGGCCATCGGTGCCACTGATCCACCGCTCCACCAGAAATTCCGGCTTTGAATCGAATATTCCCGGTTCATCAGCCCGATATAAAACCAGCACAGCGCCTGGCTGCTGCTTTTTCTCTGTGCCTTCCCGCTTATCAATCCACAATTTTCCGGGTCTGTTTTCAATGCTATACTGTTGGACATCTCCCGTTTCCTCAATCGTGATCCAGGTATCCTCTACTTTCCGATATCCTTTAGGCGGTTTTTCTTCTACCAGACAGTACCTTGCCCCCACAGGGAGATATTCTATCCGGCGCATACCTTCTATTGTCAGCCACGCTGCCGCATAAGCATTGATCTTCGGCAGCTTCTGATAATCAAACTGGTACTCAAACTGACAGGTTTTCCGGTCGTCTGGCAAAGTCTGATGCACTTTTATGCGGATGATTTCTCCTTCATCAGTCCGAAACTTTAAAATCACCTGTTCTGGAAAATCTGTCTCTTCCTGCTCCTTGCCCAGCTGTTCCACATCCACACAAACAGCCCTATAAGCCTTTTTCTGGTATTCCCAGCCGACACTGGTTCCTTTCCTGGCTCCATAAATCTGATACATCTCCTCAAATTCCGGAATAAATTCCCGGAATCGTTTCCCATCATCCGTGGTAAACGTATATACCGGAGACTGGCGCTGATTCCCTGTGTATAGTGAAAATACTGCCCCATTTAAGAGGACTTCCTTTCCTCCTGCCTTCTCATATTTCCGGATCTGGATCCTGGTATGATCGTCCGCCATGGTAACCTGTTGTACTGCCTTCTGCATCTTTACTTCAATTTCCATCGGCTTTGCAGTCACAAATCCAGCTGGTGTTTTCAATTCCTCCAAAAGGAAGGTCCCTGCTGCCAAAGGGGTTAAGAGCCTCGGTGTTTTTCCAGTTGTCCATCGGGCGACTTCTTTCTTTTTGATTTCCAGTCCCTGTTTTTCCAACCGATATAATACCAAAAGCGCCTGTTCCACTTGATCGTAGCTGTATTCTGACGTCAAAATGCTCTCTTCTGCGATTTTTTCTGTTTTTCCCTCTGCATTTTTCTTCGTCATTTCCAACACATTTCTAGTCAGTCCCGGCGGCGCATCTAATTTTTCAATCTGGACTTTGATGGTCTCATCTTCCATTTCTGTTTTCTGCAGATTCCTTGTCTCACCAACCCATACCGCCACTGGAAAGCCTTTCACAAATCCATCCGGGACTTTCCGTTCCTCCAGAATATAACAGCCTGCAGGAATCCTCTTTAAACGGTCTGCCTGTCCATCTGTCATCCCATGGTCAAACGGATCATTGGGACTTTTTTCTGACGTGATCCAGATGTTTTCCAACACATAACCTTCTCCCTGCCGATGCCAGAGACTGCCCTCCTCATACAGCTCTTTCCCTTCTTTCTTCTGGTAAACATTCTGGTTAAAAGCCGGTAAATGATCCGAAATTTTCTGCCGCACCAGCTCCCCGTCCCGGTCATAAAGATCCGTTGTTTTTCCATACCGTTCCTGACTTTTCTGATAGTAAACAGGTAGTCCATGGGTATCCAGAACAGGATTCACACGTTTTAGAAAAGCTCCATTGTTTTTATCCTTCAATTCTTCTCCATGTAAGCTCTGTCCTTTCTGATTCTGCCTCAGGGTCTGTTCCTGATGACTGTTCTCCCCATGTTCTGACTTCCAGCTTCCAGTTAATAACCTGATTCTACTCCGCAGAATCACTCTGATACTCTCCTACTGTCGCTGGCCGTTCTGTCCTGATTTTATCTCTGGCAATACATGCCCATAAAGCATCTTTTGCCACATTTACCGGCCACACCAGGATCTTCTTTTTCCCTTTTCCAGTACCCGAAATCCCTGCAAGCTGATCGAAGCTGCCGTTGGTTCCATCAAAATCTTTCACAAGATACGCCATTCCTGTCACCGGATCAACCAGAGAATCCCGCAGCCCATCCTGATCCAGGTGATAAATATGGGTTCCCTTTGCCACCTGGAACATCTGATTAACAGAAGAATATCTCGCCTTGGTCAGATCTCCTCCGTTCAGTTCCAGATACCGCTTGCCATCCCGGATGGCATAAAGAGAATGTTCCGGGCTTTCATCATCCCACAGATACTCCGTCAGACGCAGACCCGCCAGATCATAATACAAAATATCCGTATCCGGCCGTTCCACTTCTCCTGCATCCCACATTTCTTTTTCGCCATCTATCCGCAGACCATAAACGGTCTTAGAACCCGCATAACCCTGTTTTACATACATTCTTGTCACATTTCCCATTCCATTTCGCAAAACCGTCACACCCTCATAACTGTAATCCTCTGTGTCTCCGGAAGGAGTGATCTCAATGGCATCATAAAGCGCCATTTCCGCGCCTTTTATATAAGGATGTTTCTCCGAATTGCTCCACTTTTTTACTTCCAGCTGAATTGGTGCATTTTCCACATAAATCCTGGCATTGGAACCGTATACCGCCCCCTGGATCTGCTGTTCCATATCTCCTTCCTGATAATAAGTGACCTTATCAGAATAGATTTCCACTGCAATCGGACGGCACCGGACATATCCCGCTGGTGCTTTTATTTCTGCGATCACATACACGCCAGCACCTAATGCATCTGGCAGTTCTGCATAGCCAACCGTCTGCTGTCCGGTTTTCGTGGGAGTTTCCGTTCCATCATTATATTCTTTCTGCATCTGTCCATTCCGCACCGTCGCATAGGCAGACTGATCCTGTAAAATGATCTGATCCTTTTCCTCACACATAGGTGTTCCTGCTGCCACCTCACCGCTGAAAAGTTCATCCTCATCCACCACTTTTCCAAATAACCGTCCCCATAAGCTTCCCTGTCTCTTCACTGGCCGGATATTCTCCGCTCCCATGGCGGTCAGAAACTCCTGACTTCCTGTAATCATAGTCTTCTTTTCATAAAACAACACCGCCCCCTGTCCATCTGCTGTCTCCTGGCGTTTTCCACGGTAGATCCGGAAAATGGCATCATCGTGAAGAAGATTCTCATGGGTCTGGGAATCCAGCTTTTCTATGCGGAGACCGATTGTATAAAACTGATCCCGAAAGACACCAACTGCATAACCAGACAAAGCTGTCCCTTTCTGTCCCCGGACCGGTTCTGTCACTGTATAAGGAACCAGCATAGGCGCATAAATCCCGGCCTCCGCTTTTAGAGAGCCCTGCATGGTTCTGGTTCCATCTGGCAGAATTCCTGCCGCTTCTGATTCGGAACTATAACAGTAAACTCCAGAGATTTTCTTTCTTCCGCTCTGGTTTTCCGAGATGTAATAAGGATTTGCATAACCTGGCAGATATGGATTTTCTGAACTTTTCCGGACATCGTCCCCATTATAGTAATTCTTGTATGGACGATACTCCGATTGAGTTAACATAAAATAGCCTCCCCCTTGGATTTTGCCGGTTGTCAATCCATACGGATACACCTGAAAATCACCTGAATGGCTATGCGCCTGAACCACCTTCTGCTCTTCTCCAAAGCGGATCTGATACCGGCTTTCCATCAGCGATGTTCCCATTTTCATGTCATACCGATAAAATGGATCATAAGCTCCAGCCTTATGATTCTTTATGTCAACTGCGTTCTTCTCATAAACAGACGGCACGATGATTTCCTTAGGTTCGTCAATCTCATAATGCTTATTCGCAAAATCCTGAAGCTCATCATATTTGGGCTGTTGTTCTGCTGCCACATACACACCATAAGGCAGATAGGCAGAAATTCCAAAATAATATCCTTCCGATTCATCGCCAAAGTTCTCATCACAACAAAGGGTAGCTGAGTCCTGGTCCTTTCCACCCGCAGCATCCGGCTCCCAGGCCACTGCATAAATCTCATCCAGATCGTAGGCGAAAAATGGTTTCAGATAATTCTGCGCCTTCTGAATGGCCTCCCACAACGCCAGATCCAGCAACTCGTCAGAATATGCGGAAGCTTCTTTTCCTTCGATTTCCTTCGTTTTCTCCTTTTCCCTGGTCAATTTTCTGACCTCATCATCCAGATACCAGTCGATGGCAAACTGTCGGACCATATCTGACACCTTTGCATTTTCCAGGGTTTCCTGCCGCCGGTTCACCAGATTTCCAATAGGACGCGCAGAGGTATAGGTCGGGGCATGATCGTCCCACAGATCCTGATTGGCCACCCGGATGGCAGCAAAAAACTTCTCATAATTCGGTGTGTTTCCATTGCGTTCCAAAACAGCCGTATATCCCGGCCCCTGCACTTTCTGGATCATGCCATCCGGACCATAGCTGTACAAGCTTTCGTTAGCAATCACTGCTGCATAAGAATTCTTCTGGATCGGCTGCTGGCGATGAAGCACCCTGGTATGAATCCTTGGAACCAGTCCCGGATATTTTTCTTTCTCTTCCAGAATCGAAACAGGATTTCCCTTCTGATCCACCCAGCAAACTTCTCCTGCTTCATCCCGATAAAGGCTCTCCAGATTCGATTTCAGATAGATTTTGAACCGGAATCCCGGCAATTTTCCTTCTCCCGGAGTCTGGTCTCCATACTCTTTTGCATTTTTCCGGTTTTGAATCGTCTTCACGATCTGAACCTTCTGTTGGATGATCCGCTCCTGCAGCTTAACAGGATTTTTTCTGGTATTTTCCTCACTTCCCGGACGCCCTTCTCCGTCCTGCCATGGGCTGTCCTGTCCCGGATAACAAAGCTTCTGGAATTTCACATAGCTTCCTGTCTGTTCTGCTCCAGCTTCTGCCTGCCGATACGCCTTTACATAAGCACCCCTGAAATCCCGGTAATAGGCGCCGCTCCCGATGACATCTCCTGTCTTCCAGCCGCTATTTTGCCGGACAAGATCTGCCGAAGACAGTGTGATCAATCGCTCTGGAACCACCAGACGCAGTTCCTGCTCCAATGGCTCTTTCTCATCCGTAAGCCGGTTTCCAAACTGATCTGTGTAAGCGCCTGCCACATGAACGAACTGTTTTCCACCAATACTCCGCACCGGAAGCTCTCTCCATACCTTCTCTTCCCTTGTCATGGTCACAGTTTTGGTGTCCTGACGCCACTGGGTTTTGGGAATTCTCTGTCCACTAACATCCAATGGCACCTCTCCCACCTGGTAAAAACAGGTCTCCCGGACCATATTCGGAATGATCTGACCACTTCCGTCAGTCTGACTGTCTGGAATAAGAAGCGCTGAATAATAACTGATTCCTGATTCCGAGACCTGTACTGTCATTTCCGAAAATGTACCGAAGCTCTCCCCATCTGTCTGGGAATAATGGGCATAAACGTACCTTGGATCTTCCTTCGGATCATCAGGAACATACTCCAACCGATGATAAACACCAACACTTCCACCCGGCTCCATAACTCCGTAATTTTCTGGATTTCCAATGACAGCCCGATACAACGTGATCTCGTAATGGTCTTTCGATTCTCTCATCTGCTCCAGACCACCATAAGACAGACCTGGATTATCCTCATAATCATCTAAGACCGCCCATAATGCCTCTTTCACCGTCACACGGGTTCCATCCACAAACTTTGGAAGCTGCACCGTCTGGACCGGGCTTCCATATGTAATTTCCGTTCCATGCGTTCCCCGGTCATAGATTCCCCGGTCTACAGTAGAATACCGTCCATTTTCCGAAGGTGTCCGATAGCCATTGGCCCGCAGTGCCGCTTCCAGTTTTGCTTTGAAAAACGCTTTAGAACCTATGGTAAATGGTTTCTCCAGCATTTCAGCCACCTGGTCTTCATCCATGGAAGATACCGCCGATTTGATCACCTCTTCCGTCTGTTCCCGGTCGATCTCTTTTTCAGATACAATCTTAAAATCACGGATACGGAGATTTGCCGATTTTTCCTGCACTTCTATGGAACCATCGGCCTTGTAACGGATATATTTCCCTTCTTCTCCCGGTTCTACCGTCACAAAAACAGGATTTCCATCTGCATCCATAACCGGACGCTCTTGATAATCCCCATATGGAACCTGCGCTTCCACCGTTTTTTCTCCAGCCTCCGCCCGGTAAACCTTCGTATCAACCGGCAGATTTCCTAATAACACATCAAATCCTGCCTCTCCTGTCTTCTCTGACTGCACCATGAAAAAAAGTTCATTATAATCGGGATCATCGTAGGAACCAGTCGGATGTTCTGATGGCCGGACTTCATAAAACAGATTTCTGGTCACCACACCATAGCCTTCTCCCTGCTTTTCCTGCTCCTCCTGCCCAAAAGTCTGGCCTGCATTGGTGATCCCCTGATTTTTATTAGAAACAGAAAGTTCATAGCCTTCTGACCGGGTCAATTCCTTGATAAAATAGTCACCAAGAAATAACGGCCGTCCAATCCAGCAATTTCCATTTTCTGACTCTAAATCGATATAACTTCGTACTTGCCCTCTATCTCCTGTATAGTCATCCACAGTTTCATTTTTTGTATACAGATTTTTCGGTGACCGGTCCGCAAATCCATTTTCGTTTTTCCGGATTTTTCCAGCTTCATAATCATAAACATGACCGGGGGCCTCCGTGTTGACCAGAAACGACGCGTCCCCATACTTGTCCGTTGAAGCCACCGCCACCAGATTTCCCTTTTCATACACAATTCCCGTCTTTCCATCGGGATGCCGGATCTCTTCCGCTGCGAACAGACCATAAACCGCGCCTTCCAGCACAGCGTCTGCCTGCACTTCCCCATAGGAGTCAAATCCCGGATGATCTTCTTCTCCCTGTTCTAACATCATATCCCGCTTGTTGATATGGATCTCACCTTCTGTCCGGTGGTCATATACCCGGAATGCATTTTCCTCTCCATCCTGGTTATTACAGTGGCTGTACTGATCCGAAGGACCTTGTGGCTGAATGTCACCGACACTTTCACTGGCTAATGCCTCCTCATAGGCTTTCTCGAACAGATCCGTACCTCCAGTGCCATTTGCGCCAATATCTTCCAGGTCATCTCCGGACTTCACCGTAATGGCGCGTCCCGCAACTGATCGTGTAGCGCGTCTCGCCTCTGATGGTGTGGCGCGTCCCGCCTCACTTGGCGTTGTCTTCTCTGCTGATGACGGCGTTGCCTTCTCTGCTGATGACGGGGTTGCCTTCTCTGCTGATGACGGCGTTGCCAGGTTTTCTTGCGCAGCATTTCTTTGCAAAATCTCCAGCACCTTCTCCGGCCATTTGATAACCTGCGGCTGGTACTGGAAAGTACTGGCTTCTTCCACCGGATAATACTGTTTTTCCATCTTTACCACCGCCGCCTGTTCCGTTTTCGCAATTCTGGAACTGAGACTGGCTGTGATCTGCCCGCTGTATTCTCCTGTAAATTGGGCATTTGCGCCATGTTCTGAAGAATCAGTCCGAATGATCTCAATGGGTACATCATCCTGATGTTTTCCATGAAGCGCATAGCCATCTCTGGCCTGTTCTTCCTGAAAAGCATAGCTGTACCGCAGCGAGATAAATGCCTCATATGTCTCTTCTGCATCTGCCTGGCATCCCGACTGGGCAAAAGCCACCTCCCCAGAAGCAGATGCATCTGCCCCGTCATTGATCCAATGAAAATGAACTCCTGGATACTGATCCGCATAGTCCTCACAGGCTTCTATACATGCCTGCCAATCCTCCTGCAAACGTTCATTTTCCTCCTCAGCTTCATCGATCTCGTTCTGATTCGATACCTTTCCATTTTCATCAGTCTCTTCCTCCGGAATTTCAGCCAACGCTGGTTCTGGGTGCCCATCGCAAAATGTCTTTTCATAATGATATCCATGATTGACCGTCTGACGGATCTTCCCATCATCCCCTGTATGTAAAGAGGAAATAAACCGGAATCCGTCCCAGCTGACCGTATCATCCTTATGATAGCTGAGATATGGATCTCCACCGCGGCAGATCACTCCATAACCATCTTCATCCTGAATCTGATCCTGATCATCAAAGCGCTCATACAAGCGGAAAATAGACCCTTCCAATGGTTTTCCCGTCTCATAATCATACTTATACAGCTGAACATTATAATTCGTTTCCCAGTCCTCTTCATGACGGTAAATCTGAAAATCCAGAGACCCTTCTGTTTCACCGGAGCCCCCACCGCCAACTGCCGCATAGTAGCTGTCCAATCCAATCCATCTTCTGGATATCCAGAAAAATACATCGTTGGTGACCTTCTAACGGAACATTTCCACCAGCTACATGCTTGTGGGTTCCAGAACACTGGATACACTGCCATAATTCCAGGGTATCCTCATATAATTCTTCCGCTGACTGATATCCACTGCCTGCGCCGGCTCCATACGTTGTTCCAACTGTATCAAACATGATCGGAGACTGGCCGGATCTGTCGTATGAAACCGGATCATGGTATCCGTCTTTTCATAACTCCAGCCAGTGGGAATGGACGAGGTATATTCCGATCCATTCCAAAATTTCAGTGGAAC